>FLNX01001652.1_pt1 | contig 41696 bp, 36 predicted proteins | sample 1140341 | NCBI WGS metagenome assembly FLNX01 (sample SAMEA3878208, study PRJEB12797) | bioreactor metagenome | biome: Moose rumen | place: Sweden | collected 2011-10 | reverse complement strand
CGCCTCGATGGGTTCTTGCCATTGCAGGCGGAGCGGTCACGGTGTCGAACAGGCTCAGGGGTCAATCCTGACAGGCTCAGGCGGTCACGATGTCGAACAGGCTCAGGGGTCAATCCTGACAGGCTCAGGGGTCAATAGATAGGCTCAGGCGGTCACGGTGTGGAACAGGCTCAGGCGGTCACGATGTCGAACAGGCTCAGGCGGTCAAAAACAACCCGATTTTTTGCCTTTTGTCCCTCTTTTTGTCCCCCGATATTGCCTAATTGCTTGATTTATAGATATTGTTTCGGGTTCGGTATGTACTACAACAATATGATTGCTTGCTGTTTTAGCGTTTCCGAAAACTCTCTCTTTGCTATGTCGATGGCTATTTCTATCCGTTGGGCGCGGTCGGGGTCGGTGGTTTCGTATTGGGCGCGGTTCAACTCCCTAATCGCTTCGCCTATCCAAATCCTTTGCTTTTCCCAAAACGACGGCTTTTCCTTGCGTGTAATGCGTTTCCAATCTGGACACGGCGTGGGCTTCATTCCCAAGCCCTTAAACGCTTGCTTTATGCTTTTGGGCAAATATGCTGCTTTTTCCGATGGCTTGCGTTTGGGCTTGTAGTAGGGCAAAACCTCTAACTTTCCGCTTTCCATTTCCTGAATAATTGCAGCTGTAAATTGATTTACTTTTTTGGCTATCAATGTCTTAGCCTCTCTCGCTGCCAATCCATACTTTTCGGCAATCTGTTTATTGGTCACGGGTTCGGCAGTCCAACAATAGCACCAATCGAAAAAAATGGTTTCTTCTTTTGGCATTTTTCCGCCGTATCTGTTTCGCCTTTGGATGATTTCTTTTAGATAAAACCTTGTTTGATAGTCATTTGTACGGGCTTTGAATTTCTTTCTTACTTGAAAATAGCACCTTATGGCGGTCAATAGGTCGGGGCAGTTCACATTTTCATTTTTCGCCAATGCTTCCAAAGTCTTATATTTCAGATTGTTAGGGCTGTTATTGCCTGCGTTTCCGTCAATATGCACTATTTTTCCGCTCCTAATGGCTTCGCCTTTGAATATCCACAAAACAACCTTTTCAATGATGATTGTTTTTCCGTTCAATGTCAGGCGGTTGGGGCTTTTAATGCGCTCCGATGGGTAAACGGTCGTTTGTCCGCTTTCATTGATGAAAGTATCTGTTTCAGGTATTCGACTGAAACCTTTGCTTTTATAGTCGGCAATTATTAGCCTGCGTTTCTTTGCTGTCAGGCGGTCAATTTTGGGGGTGTCACTTGCTTTGCTCATTCTTGTAGGCTTTTATCCACTTGAAAACGGTGGCGCGGTTGATGTTCAATATTTTGGCTATCTCTATGGCTGTTTTGCCGCTTTGCTTCATTTCAAAGGCTCGTTTGTGGATTTCCTCGCCTCCTTTTAGCAAAGTCCACTTTTCGGCGGTTTGCCATTTCTCCAATGTACGGACGGGGATTTGCAGCAATACGGATATTTCCGTAAGGTACAAGCCTCGCAAGTACATTCTTCGGGCTTGCTCCCGTTGGTCGGCTGTATAGGTTTGCCGCGTGGGTTTTGGGTCTGTTTTCTTTGGCATTGTCTTAGGTTTTTTGTTGGTATGGGTATTTTAGCAACCGTTTCAATAGTGGTTAAACCAAAATTAAAGCAAATTGCATTTTCTTACATTTTTTGATGGGTGGGGCGGTGTGGGTATCGTTGGCAACATTTGGCAACGAAAACCCCTACCCCTACCCCTTGCGACTTTTTGGGTCGCTGTATGGGGCTGGCTGGTCGGTTTTGCTGCGTTTTCGGCGGTTTTCTCATTCCTGAAACTGATTTTTTATCCTGATAGATACGCTTAAAGGCTTTCAAAGGTCGTTTTTAGGGTAAGGGCGCAACTGCGCCTCCTGAAATGTTTAACCTATGTATAATTTACTATAATTCGCACTTTTTAAGGTCTTCCGATGGTCAGGCGCGGGGCGCGGGTCGGATTTAGTCGCCTTTTTTACTCCTATTGTATTCCGATGGCTTTTTCTTCAAGTAGTCAAGCATTGTTTTGTAACAGATACCAAGTTCGGGAAATATGGTTTTCCTCCAAATGGCTTTGTAGCATTTCGACTGGTCACCCGTTTCATACTCTCGTTTTACTACCTCGTTCACCCTCTCAATCCGTGCCTTCGTGCTTTCGTAATGGTTTCGCATTTTTTTTCTCCTATGGTTGTTATATGATATGTTTCTGTATGGCTGTATCCCTTTCGGGATATATAGGACAAGTTACCCTGATTTTTGGAACTGGGAACTATTAATCTCCCTGCGTGATACACAAATCCCGCATTTTTTATCTCATTTTGTATCATTTTGATTTTGCTGTTTTCTAACTCATTGGTTATCAATGTTTTGATTTTTGCCGTTTTGTGCCGATATGGGCATTTTTCCCATTGTCTGAAAATTTGCCTCCAATTTTTCGCGGTACTCGCTTTCTAACTCGTTGGTTATCAATGAATAATTGTTTTTGTGTTTCGGCCAATCCCTTGCAAACTCGCGGGCTGTTCGGTAGCCTTTCGGGGTCAGCTCGTTTTTATTAAATTGCTCCGATATTTTGGCCAAATATCCGTCCATTCCTAATGATAGTATCAAACGCGCCCTTGCTTGTTGGCTTGGGTGCGTTCCCTTTGCAGCCTGAAATCCTTTCTCAAACTCAACGCTTCGCCAATCCCTTATGAATGTGGCTGCAATCTTATTCAGGTGTGACGGGCTGAAAAAGTCCGTCACCTTGATTTTCTGCCTCTTTTGCACCGTTTCAAGCCTCAATATATAGGGGTCGTTGTCGTGGGGTTGCCGCTTGCGGTCGCTCATCTCAAAACCTTTGTCGTACACCTTGAAAAACTTCTTCAAGGTCTTGCTTTTCTCGGTGGTCTTTTGGCGGTTCTTTCTGAAATTCGCGTCATTGAACGCCTCTTTCTCCTTGCTGTTACCTATTGCCCTGATTAGTTCGATATATTCAACTGGGGGGCGGTCGGTGGCAATGTTCAAGCCTATTTCATAGTAAGTGACAAATCCGCTGTTTGGCTCAATCCCGATTTCGTCAAAAAGGGTGTTTATAGTCCAAACTGCGTTTCTCATCGTGAATTGTCCGCTATTGTCAAGCCTGCCTAATACCCTCAAACTATATTGTTTGTGCAGGCTGCATTTTATTTGCAGCCTGCCGCCTTTGGTTTGCAGATACAACCCTGAAAACTTGGCTTCATCGGTGCTTTTGTAATAAACGGCGTTGCCTACGCTGCATTTTTGCAACTTGTTACGCGCTGCCAATTCTTCAAGCCGTTCCGCCAAATCAAAAGGAGTGTTTGCAGAAATCTCTACACTTAGCACTACTTTATCAATCATTCTCAATGCCGTTTTCGTTGAAGCGTAACACGTCGCGCCGCTTCATCTTCACCGTCTTTCCGATTTTGACCAACGGGAAATCAATCTTTCCCTCGTTGCGCCAGCGGTGGTAAGTCGATCTCGATACCTTCCAAATCTTGCAGGCTTCATCGATAGTAATCATTTCATCGTCCCGCTCCTTGCGTGTGGCTGTCACTTCCTCTTGGATTTTGTCAATCTGTTTGCGGAGGTCGTTCCATTCTTCCAACGGGATAGGCACTTGGATAAACACTTGCTGCGCCTGTTGTGCTTGATACGCTTGTTGTTGGTTTTCAGCGTTTTGAGTTGCGTTTTGCCTCTTAAATTTCGTCATAACATTAGTTTTTGAAATGTATTCAGGGTGCAAAGATAGTGATTAATCTCAAACTACATATCAAAAATAGCGAAAGAAAAATATTAATTTAGATACATTTTGGCATAAAAAACAAGGTGTTTTATCGTAACACCTTGTTTTATTGATTGTTTAGTTATATCTGCTCAACTGATACTCAGGGGTTATTGCCTTGTCGATGATTGGGAGAAATTTTGTTCTAATATAATCTTCATTTACTTCTAACTTATTGAGCGTCTTTTCATAATCATTAATAATATCTGTGTCTCCACCTGAAATTTGACTTTTTAGGAGCAATTTTGGCAACTCGTTTCTAAATCTGATTATATACTCCATAATTGAAATGTGGTCTCTATGGTTATCGCCCCAAAGATAACAGTGTAGATTGAAGAATAAGCAGAAATTTGCTAAATCCTCGTTTTGCAGGTTCTTATAGTAGAATAATAGTCTTTTTTTGTTGCCCATGCTTCGCAACGTATCATATAGTCTTGTTTTGTCACGATTATCCATCATTGAAAAATCTATAATATTTTCAAGCCTTGAATATATTGCTTTCTTTGTAACTTTATTTATTATGTCTATAATAACTTCTCTAAAGTCGTATTCGTAATAATAGCAAATATAAGAATTTAGTCCGTTTATAAAATCGTCTTTTGATTTGAAATCCCTATCCGCTAAATCTTTGAGGTTGTATTTTACATTTCCATCTTCCAAGTCTTCCAAATACAACTCACAAACTTTTGTTATCATCATGCGTGAAATATTTATGGCATCATCATAAAACCCGCTTAAAAATTCTTCTTTTGTCATCATGTGTGGTATCATCGCCACTTTTGTTATTGTGCGCCTCTTTATATTTATGTAGTAATAAATAGCCCCTTGTTCTTTGTCGCCCTTTGATTGCTTAAAGAAGTGCGTAACATTTATTTTCGGATATTGCCTCATACCTTATTATATTAATGGGTGTATTTCGCTGCAAAGATACTGAAATTGTTTTTCTCGCTGTCATTTTGTTTCAAAAACCCGTGACAATTCGTTTTCCGTTGTCTTATCCATAACCTTTGCATATATTTGGGTTGTGCTTATTTTGGTATGTCCCAAAATCTTTTGTACAACCGCCATTGATACACCTTTGTAAAGCAGGTAAGTTGCCGTTGTGTGTCGGGCGGTGTGGAACGTTACTAACTTGTCAATTTTCGCCATCGCTGCCAACTCCTTTAATTCACGGTTCACAAATTGGTTTGTGAAGTCGTCAAAGTAAAACCGTCTATTTGGGTCGCTGTATTTCTCCAATAGGCTGATTGGTTTCCCATCGAAAAGCAGGTAAATAGGTAGGCGCAAAGGTTCTTTTGTTTTCTCCATATTCAACACTATCCATTTCTTCCCGTCCATCTCCTCAATGTTTGAGGGCTGCAATCTGATAATGTCGGAGAAGCGCAAACCGCTGTAAACTGCAAACAGATACATATCCCTCACCCGTTGCAGGTTCTTTTGTTTTGGCTCAAAAGTAAGGTTCTCAATCCGTTCAATTTCTTCGGGGGTGAGAAATGTGCGTGTGCTTGCTTGCGACTTTATCTTGAAGTTACGAAACGGATATTTGTTCAAGTCCATATAACCATAATTGATTGCTGTATTTACAACCGCTTTCAGTATTTTCAGATATTTTCCCGTGGTGTTGGTGTTCAGTCCGTTGCCTAACAGGTAATTCTCGAAATCGTGAATGAATTTGAAATTCAGGTCGTCAAATGCTATCGTATGCCTAAACTCTTGCAAGTGCCTCAATGTGGATTGATAGACGCGCCGCGTGTTTTCCGTTATCGTCTTGTTGGTTTCGGCTTGCTTGCGGAAAAACGCCACAAAGTCCGTTTCCTCTTTGGCTTCATAGAATTGTGCCAAACGGTCGAGGGTCACAATCTCGCCTTTGGCTATCCTATCCAGTTCGATTTTCTCCAATTTGTTGATTAGGTCTTTCAGATACTTGTTTTTCTCCATATAGTTAGGGATTGAGGGCTTTATTTGCTGCCTCTTTTTGTCCCAATGTTCGGGCTTCACCCTGATTTCGGTAGTAAGGAACTTTCGTTGTCCTGACCGATATACACAAATAGAAATCGTGCCTTTGCCGTCCTTTGAAAGCTGCCCTTTTCTGTTGAAAACCAATGAATAAACTATTTTTGCCATTGCATATAGAATTAAAAACGCTGCAAAAGTAACACTAATTTTGATACAATAACAATAATTGTATCTTTTTTTCTCTATATTCAATATTATTTTTGATTTAATTTGAAACAAATGGGGGACAAAGGTAAATTATAAAGTATTGATTTGCTGATATTTTACATTGCAATATTGGGGGACAAACGGGGGACAAAAAAACGAAAATCAACGAATATTTTGGGGTTTCAGTATGTTTCGGGAATTTTCGTAAGTGCTTGATTATCTGCAAAAATGCAACAAAAAAAGGCAGTATTGCTACTGCCTTTCGTGGTACCGACGGGAATCGAACCAGTGACACGAGGATTTTCAGTCCTCTGCTCTACCAACTGAGCTACGGTACCTCCGTTTTTGCAGGTGCAAAGGTACTACTTTTTTCGCAACTGGCAATAAAAAATCGTCAAAAAGAATAATTTTTTTCTTTTTGAAAATGTTTTTAATTGAAAATCAGTTGTTTATGGAAATCTTGTGATAAAGAAAGCAATAAATGCTTGCGCTTGGAGTTAAAAAATCGGATATTTGCAGCCTCAAACGGACAACAAGGCCTGTTGTCAGGTTGTGGCATTTAGAGATATAGCTGATATGAAGAGGTTTTCAAAGCTGAAAAGATTCAATATGGCGCTGCTGTTTGTGCTTGGCGGCATTCAAGCCTTTGCCCAAGCCGACGTGTATTCGCCCTATTCCGTGTTTGGAATCGGGCAAGTGGTTGACAAGACGATGAACGTCAGGCTGAAAGGCATGGGCGGCTTGGCCAATGCCATGCATGGTGTCGGACTCGTCAACGCAGGCAATCCCGCCTCATACGCAAGGATTGACTCGTTGGCGTTTCTGTTCGACGCGGGCTTCTATTTCAAGTCGTCGAACTTCCGCACTTCCAATCTGTCGGAACAGTCGGCCAACGCCTCGTTCGACCATGCTTTCATGGCGTTTGGCCTCGCCCCGTGGTGGAAGATGGCCATCGGCGTACAACCCTACAGCACGCAAGGCTACAACATGATTGTCAATTCGACGGCTCCTGGCGTTGGCAGCTATACCACGGCGTTCCAAGGCTCTGGCGGCCTGAATCAGGTGGTGATTGGAAACGCCTTCAGGTTGGGCAAGCATTTCTCGATAGGAGCGAACGCCAACTATGTGTTTGGCGACACCGAATCGCTGACGACCTTGTATTTCCCCGATTCGTTGTATATGATCAGCACCCGTCGCGGTGTCGATCTGATGGTGTCGTCGTTCAAGTTCGATTACGGCTTGCTTTACACTACGCAGATTGGGAAGGACTATAGGCTCAGCGTGGGTGTCACCTACGACCAGCGCATCAAGTTGCGGGGCAAGCAGACCTTGTTTTTCCGAACCATAGCCGGCGACATTGAAACGGGAACCGAATACCTCATCGACACAATCGTTGACACCACTTTCAACGCCAAACTGACTATGCCTCAAGGTTTTGGGTTGGGTTTTGTGTTCCAAAAGAACAACCGTTGGAGCGTTGGCGCCGACTTTGACTGGACCCAATGGTCGGGTTTTGCCCGAGAAGGAGCCAACGACGCGCTTAACGATGCGTGGCGAGTGACGGTGGGCGGCGAATATACGCCTGTTTATTCGTCCATCTCCAATTATTTCAAGAAGATTACCTATAGGGCCGGCGGCTATTATGAGCGCACCTGCTTGAATGTCAAGGGACACGCATTGAACAAGATGGGAGTCGCCTTTGGAGCGTCGATGCCGTTGCCCAAGACCTTGTCGAAGGTCAACGTGGCCCTCGAAGTGGGGCGTTGTGGGACGAAAGTCGATGGATTGATACAAGAAGACTTCCTGAAGCTGGACGTAAGCGTGTCGCTGTTTGAGCACTGGTTCATGAAGCGCAAGTACAAATAAGCTTTTGCGAGGGATTCGGTTTGGAACGATATTTGAAAGGATAAGAAACAAGTTTAACCAATAAAAGCGATAAGAAATGAAAACTAAAAGATTTGTGGTGATTGCCGTCATGTTAGGGATGGTAATGAGTGTAACCGCACAAGAAGCCAAAGAGTCGAAATACGGCGCCGACAGCGTGGCCTGCGTGACCAACATTTCGATGTACAGGGAGTACTACAAGCAATGGGAGGCGGCCAAGTTTGCCTCCGATGCCTTCAGCGATGAGATGGTCGTCGCATGGCGCGAGGTGTTCCTCAACTGCCCTCGTGCCAGTCAGCTTGTCTATACGAATGGCGAGAAGATCATGGACTATTTCATCCGCACCAATCCGAAGGACAAGGACGCCTACATCGACACGATATGCATGTTGATGGATTCGAGGGCCAAGTACTTCCCGACGGATCCGAAGACGGGCACCTCGCAAGTGGCCAGCGTCATCGGCAGGAAAGGCCTGCTTATCTACACCTACAACAAGAATCGTTACGAGGAGGCCTACAATGTGCTGAAGGAAGCGGTCGCCACCGACCCCTCGCAGCTGCAAGGCGCCTTCATCGACGCCTATTTCAAGGCCACCATAGACATGGTGAACAACGAAAAGGCTGAGAAAATGACGGTCATCAACGTCTATCAGGAGCTTTCCGAAGTGCTCGACGACAACATCAAGGTGCTGGCCGAAAGCGTGGTGCAGCTTGAGGAAGCCAAGGCGGATGCCGAGGAATCGGGCGACGCCGAGGCCGTTGCCGGCTTCGACAAGCAGATTGAGAAGAACGAGAAGAGCATCAACAACAACAAGGTGACGAAGAACAACATCGACAACCTCTTCCAGCCCTTCGCCTCGTGTGAAGACCTGATCAAGGTGTTCAGCGCGAAGATGGCCGAAACGCCCGACGACGTTGCCCTGCTGAAGCGCATCACCACCATCTTGGACAAGAAGGACTGCACCGAGTCGAAGCTCTTCCTCGACGCCGCCGTCAGGCTGAACGAGCTGGAACCCAGCCCGGAGGCTTCCTACAGCTTGGGCATCAAGTTCTTCAAGGACAAGAAGTATAGCGACGCCGCCACCTTCTTCGACCAAGCCACGAAGACCGAGAACAACGACCGCAAGTACCGCGCCTACCGCAACTTGGGCATGTGCTACGAGAACATGGGAAGCCTGTCACGCGCTCGCGACATCTACAGGAGAGCCGCCCAGGTTGACCCGACCAACGGCGAGCCTTACCTCCTCATCGCCATGTTGTATGCCGGAAGCGCCAAGCAGTTCAGCGGCGATGTCGAAAGCAAGGCCGTCTATTGGGCCGCCGTTGACAAGTGCAACAAGGCCAAGGCCATCGACCCCTCTTGCGCCGACAGAGCCAACGGACTCATTCGCGCCTACTCGGCAGCCTTCCCCTCGATGGAGACCATCTTCTTCAACGACTATAGCGAAGGACAGTCGTTCAACGTGGGCGGCTGGATTGGTGAAACCACCACAATCAGAGCCAAGAAGTAATTGAAGACCTTGTGGAAAATACTGACGCGAATCAACATCACAGCTTTTGTGGCTGTGATGTTGTTTTCGTGTGAAAACCCCTATTCCGTCATCAACCAGATGGGCTCCGACGACACGTTGTCGGGCATCTTTGCCGACAGCGTGGTCTTTTTCCGTAGCGACTCGGGCATCGTGAAGATGGAGCTGCGCACGCCGCGAATGGTGCGCATGGACAGCGACGAGGACGTGCTGGAGTTTCCGCTTGGGTTTGTGGCACGCATGTTCGACAACAACCATCAGCCCACCACCATCTTCGAAGCCGATTACGGGAAGAACTACGGCAAGAGCCATCTGATAGAAGCCTTGGGCAACGTGAAGGTGGAGAATCTCGGCTCCGAGCAGGTCATGTATTCCGACAAGCTGTATTGGTACCAGGCGGAGAAGATGCTGTTTACTCGCTCCCATGTCAGGATCGTGACCCTCGACAAGGAGATTGAAGCCGACAGCCTTGTGGCAAAGGAGGATTTCTCGGAATACACCATGTATTCGGGCAGTGCCGTTTTTGACGTTGACGAAGAAGAATAGCCTCATCATGGACAATTGGATCATCGTTGCGATTGCTTTGGTATTCTCGGCCTTGTGTTCGGGTCTTGAGATCGCTTTCAACAGCTTGAATCGGCTCCAACTTGAGGTGGAGCTGACCAAGAACAGCTTCTCGGCCAAGATCATCGACCTGTTTCTCAAAAACCCGTCGAGGTTCATCACCGCGCTGCTGTTGGGCAACAACATCGCGCTCATCATCTATGGAATGTGCATGGCCAAGCTGCTGCTTCCCGTGGCGCATTGGCTGCTTCCCGGTTCGTTGACCAACGATTTCACGGTGCTGTTGGTGCAAACCATACTCTCCACGTTGCTCATCCTGCTGACGGGCGAGTTCCTTCCCAAGACCTTGTTCCGCATCAATCCCAACGCCATCCTCTCGTTTTTTGCCTTGCCCGCCTTCCTTTGCTATTGCCTGCTCTATCCCCTGATTCTGGTCTATACGGGCATCTCCGAGTTCATCATACGGCGCGTGCTTCGCCTCAAGGTTGACAAGGAAGAGTACAAGTACAGCACGTTGGACCTGAACGACTTCATCGCCGAGTATGCCGACCCCGAGGAAACCGACGAGGACATGCAGCAGGAGATACAGCTGTTTCAGAACGTGATGGAGTTTCGCTCGGTGAAGCTCCGCGAGTGCATGGGGCCGCGCAACGAGATAGAGTCGGTGAAGATGACCGACCCGATCGCCGCCGTCAAGGAGAGATTCGAGGAAACCAAGCACTCAAAGCTCATCGTTTATTCCGATAGCATCGACAACATCGAAGGCTATGTCCACCTCAACGACGTGGTGCGTGCCATCGCCGACCATCGCGAGGTGACGGCTGCCGACCTCCTGCGCCCCATCGACTTCTTTCCGGAGACCTATACCGCCGACCGCCTTTTGAAGCACTTGATCCAGAAGCACCAAGGCGTGGCGGCCGTCGTCGATGAGTTTGGCGGCACGGCCGGCATCGTCACGATGGAAGACGTGGTGGAGGAGATTTTCGGCGAGATTGACGACGAATACGACGTTGAGGACGAGGTGGAGAAAGTGCTGGGCGAGGGCAAGTACCTATTTTCGGCCCGACTTGAGATCGACTATCTGAACGACACCTACAAGCTCGACCTGCCCATCTCGGAAGATTATGAGACCTTGGCGGGAATGATCATCCATTATTGCGAGAGCATCCCCGAACAAGGAGAAGAGCTTACGATAGGCAAATACAAGGTGAAAATACTCAAAAGCTCACACATGAAATTGGATGAAGTTGAATTGGAATGCTGTGGTTAAACCATTGAAACTCATGTGTTTGTAACCATTTTGACGGAAAAAACGACATTTCTGGAAAATAAAAGTTGAACAATTGATTCGACGCGTTGAAATCTTTACTAAATTTGCACGCTCAAAATCGAAGTAATTATAAACAAAGAATAAGCAAACAGTACTATGGCAGCAATTGAAAAAATCAGAAGACATTCCGGATTGTTGATCGCGATCATCGGTCTGGCATTGTTAGCATTCGTCTTGCAAGACCTTTTCCAAAGTCAAGGCAGAAACCGTGAATACAACATCGCCGTTGTTGACGGGGAGAAGATTCCGTATCAGGATTTCGAGACCCAGAAGGAAAAGAACATGGAAAACAGAAGAAGTTCGGGCAACCCCACCTCGGCCGAGACTTACAGCATTTACAACAGCACCTTGGACGGGATGATCAGGGAACACATCATGAACAAGGAATACGAAGCCGTTGGGATCAACGTTTCTTCGGATGAGCTTTACGACCAATTCATGGGCGAGACGCCTCACGAGTGGGTGGTGCAGAGCTTCCGCAATGCCGACGGCAGTTTCAACAGGGACATGATGGAGTATTACCTCCAGAACCTGAACGACTTCCCCGTCGATGCCCGCGTGCAATGGATGGACTTCGAGAGAGCCGTGAAGGAAAACTGCCTCGAAAACAAGTTCAACAACTTGGTCAAGGCCTCCTTCTTCCTTCCCACCAAGTTGGCCGAGAAGTACTATAACGACAAGAACGCGAAAGCCTCTGCCGACATCGTCGCCTTGCGCTATGCCACCATTCCCGACTCGACCGTGGTGGTCACCGACAAGGACAACAAGGCTTTCTATGAGGAGAACAAGTATAGGTTCGAGACCGACGAGAGACGCGACATCGAATACGTCGTGTTCGAAATCAAGCCTTCGCTCGAAGACAGGCAGGAAGCCTTGAAGGACATACAGAACCTGAAGAACGACTTTGTCGAGACGGACAATGTGGTGAGCTTTGTCAACGCCAATTCCGACAAACGTTACGACAGCACATGGATGGGCCGCAAGGACGTCCCGAAGGAAGTGGAGAAGCCCGTTTTCGACAATGGCAACGGCATTGGCTATGTGTTTGGCCCTTATGAAGACGACAACGCCTTCAACCTGGTCCGTATCGTCGATATGCAAAACCGCTCCGATTCGTTGAAAGCCAGCCATATCCTGATCAGCTATGCCGGCGCGCTCAACAGTCAGGACACCATCAGCAAGGAGGAAGCCGAAAGCAAGGCCAACGGACTGCTGGCCGAGCTGAAGAAAAACCCCAAGAACGAAGGCATGTTTGCTGAATTGGCGGGGTTGTATTCCACCGACCCAGGCTCGAAGGACAAAGGCGGCGACTTGGATTGGTTCACCGACGGCGTGATGGTTGCCCCGTTCAACGAGTTTGTCATGAACAATCCCGTGGGCACCCTTGGCATTGTTGAGACGGTTTTCGGATACCATATCATCAAGGTCACCGGAAAGACCGCCCCGCAACCCAAGGCGCGTTTGGCTTTCTTGCAACATGAAATCACCTCCAGCACCAAGACCTACCAGACGGTCTTTGCCGAGGCCAACAAGTTTGTCACCGAAAACAAGACCTACGACCAATTCAATGCCGCCATCGAGGAGCAAGGCCTCACCAAGCGCTCGATGCCTCGCATGACCACGGCCACCTACCAGATTGCCGGCATCGAGAATCCTCGCGAGATTGTCCGTTGGGCTTTCAAGGATGAGACGAAAGTGGGCGACATCTCCAGCATTTTCGACCTCGACAACATGTTTGTCGTTGCGGCGCTGACCAACGTCGTCCCCGAAGGCTATGCACCTTTGAGCGTGGTGGCCGAGCAAGCGAAGTACCAGATCCTCAACAAGAAGAAGGGCGAGGTAGCCGTCGAAAAGCTGAAGGCTTGCGGCACCGACGAGGCCAGAATGGTGAACGAGCTTGGCGCCGAATCGACATCGGTGTCGGACGTGTCCATCGATTCCCGCGTGTTGGGCAACTTCGGCGTTGAAGCCGACATCATCGGCATCCTGTTTGGCATGAAGGAAGGCGAGCAAGTGGGTCCCGTGGCGGGCAACTCCTCCGCTTTCATCATCAAGAACGTCAAGATCAACGAGCCGGCTGCCACCAACGACTACAGCGACATCTTTAGGGAGAAGACCAGCCAGTTCAACAACAAGGTGCTTGGCGGCTCCATCTACAATGCATTGAAGGACAATGCCAAGATTGAAGACAACAGAGCCACCTTCTATTGATGCCATGCTTCATTGAATACCCGAAGAGGTGTGTCCCCAAAAAGGCACACCTTTTTCGTTGTCGGATAATAAAAGCCGAGCTTGTCCGTTAAAAGGGTAGAGAATACCGATTGTGCAACTAAATCTGTTTTGATATGAAAAGACTGAATGTTATGCTTGTGCTGGCTTCCTTGGCGATCATGGCCAGCTGTGGGAAAAAAGTGGAGGTCGCTTTTTCTTCCGCCTCCGTCGAAATGGCTCCTGAAGGCGGCGTCGTTGAAGTCGCCCTGACTTCCAACGGCGACTGGAGCGTGGACACGCATCCCGAATGGATAGCCGTATCGCCCAACGCCGGCACTGGCGACGCTAAGCTGACGCTGACGGCCTCGGCCAACGAAGGTTCGGAAAGCCGCACGGGTGAGATTACCGTTTCGTCGAAGGACAATAGCGCGACGTTGACGGTGACGCAAGGGGTGAGAGCGGTTTACCTCACGCTTTCTCCGACCGAAATCTCATGCGGAGAGGGCGGCGGTGCGTTTCCCGTTGCCGTGGTTTCCAATTGCGACTGGACCGTTGGGGAGATGCCTTCGTGGTTGCATTGCGATTTGGAATCCGGCTCTGGCAATGGCGACATGGTGTTGACCGTTGACGCCATGACGGACGACATGGCCGTTGACCGTGAAGGTCAGGTGGTCGTTGCCGGCGGCGAGGTTTCGGCCGCTCTGACGGTGGTGCAATATGCCGATCCCATCGAGGAATTTGAGGTCACTCCTGTCGAGTTGCATTTCGAGAGCCAAGGAGGGACGCTATCGGTTTCGGTGGTCGCCACCGTTGCTTGGACCGTGACGAAAGAGGCCGACTGGATTACGTTGGGCACGACAGAAGGCACGGGCGACATGGAGGTTTCGGTCGAGGCCGCCGCAAACGAGGCCTACGAAGCGAGGATGACCCATTTGAACTTCGATTCGTCGAATGGATTCCATGTCACGGTTGAGGTGTCGCAGGAAGCTGCCGAAAACCCGCATTTCCTTGAGGTGACTCCGCAAGAGCTTTCCTTTGCCTATCAAGGCGGAACGATGGACGTCTCCATCGGTTGCGACACCGATTGGGAGGTCACGAATTTCCAGCCGGAATGGGCCTCCTTGTCGGCCATTGCGGGAACGGGAACCGGCACGTTGACCCTTGCCGTCGAGCCTAACACCATCAGTGAGCCGAGAAGCTTTTCCTTCAACATCGTTTCGGGTACGCTGACGCAGCGGATTTTGGTGAGCCAAGAGGCGGGTGTCGAACCGCCTATGGTCTCGTTGACGCCCGATACCTTGTCGGTGTCTTATACCGGCGGCATTGGCATCAATTTGAACGTCACCGCCAATGTGTCGTGGGAGCTTCAGCCTTCCGCACCGTGGATTATCTTGTCGGGCAATACGGGCGATGGCGATGCGACGGTTGGCGTAGTGGTTGACCTTAACTCGTCGGAATTGGAGCGACAAGGGAGCATCAGGGCCTTTTACAACGGCCAGTTGATGGACGAGACCATCGTTGTCCAAGAAGGCAGGCCCAACATCCTTGAGACCGACATCACGGAAATCAACGCGGGCGCCGCAGGGGGCGAGTACCTTATCCAACTGACGGCAAACCAATCGTGGAACGTGGAGAAAGGAGCCTCGTGGTTGACGGTGGATCCCCTTAGTGGCACCGGCGACGGTCAGCTTGTGGTGAAGATCGAGTCGTTGATGAGTCCGATTCCACGCACGGCCGAGATTTACATCCGAGGCAGTTTGGGACGCACCGTCATCGTCACGGTCAACCAATCCAATTGATACGAAAAAAGGCGGAGACTTCCGCCTTTTTTCATTTCATGACAGTTTGCGGTCAGAACCCGAAGCTGAACCAATACCAGAACTTGTTTTCCATTTCCTTCCAGGCTTGTCGCGTCGAGGCGGCGAAGTCGGAGGTGTATTGGTTGAGGAGTTGGGTGGCTTCCTTGGCCTTGCCGTCGGCAATCAGGGCCATGGCCCTGTTTTCGAGGGCGGGGATTTCGTCGAAGGCCTTCTGCTCGAAACGGTTGGCATTGTCCATCAGGGTCTTCTTGGTGCGGCCCCATTGCACGGTGGCTAATTTGTTGGCCTTGCGGTAGTGCCAAATCCAGGCCTCGTCGCGATAGCGCAGCTGTCCGCATTTGTCGAAGCCGTCGGGTACTGTGGTCGAGCCTGAGAAGATGGGGATGCGCGGGCTTTGGCCCGGGTTGTCGCAGGCCATCCAGCAGATGGCGCCGATTTCGTCGGGCATCCAGCTGCGGCATTGGATGATGTGGTGGTAGCTGCTCCATGCCACGGCCACGGTGCGCTGGAACTTCACGGTTTCGGGCGCGAGGTAGTTGAGCGTGTTTTGCATGGTGCCGTTCATCCACGGGTTGGCCACGGGGCTGATGATGGTGTCATCCACCGTTGTGCCGTCGTCGAGGCGTTTCTTGGTGACCATCTTCACGTTGCGTGTCATGTCCATGTCGGTGCCTTCGTAGGTGCTGCGGAAGAGTTCCATCACCTTGCGCACATCGACGTTCTCGTCGGGTTTCACCGAGAAGGGCAGTTCGGGCATGTCGCGGTTGAGGTTGAGCGAGGGAGCCAACTGGCTAAGGATGAAGAACTCGCGGTCGCTGTAGTTCTTGCCGCCGCCGTAGGAGGCGCGGAAGGCCTTCCAGAAGATGAAGTCGCCTTCGCCGTCCCAAAGGCCGTATTTCTTGGCCACTTTCTCGCAGTTGTCGGAGCAGTAGAAGTCTTTGCTCTTGCGTTCCAATTTGCCGATGCGGGCGATGTTGGCGCTGACGCCCACCTCGTCGTCGGGGATGCGCTTGGCCGCCCACACGCCGCCGATTTGGTCGGGGCCTTCGCCGAGGATTTCCATCTGCCACACTTCGTTCTTGTCGGCGATGGTGATGCACTCGCCGCCGTCGCCGTAGCCGTATTCCTTGACGAGCCTGCCGATGAGCTGGATGGCGTCGCGGGCGTTGTCGCAGCGCATCAGGGCTATGCGCTCCAATTCCTCAATCATGAACATGCCTTTTTTGTTGACCAAGGTGTCGGGGCCTGAGAAGGTCGTTTCGCCGATGGCCAACTGTTTCTCGTTGAGGCAGGGATAGGCCGTGTTGAGGTAGGAATAGGTGTGCGCCACCTGCGGGATTTCGCCCGCCAATTCGACGCCACGGTTGTCGAAGGGGTCTTCGGTGTGCATGGTGCCTTTATACACCTTGTACGTCTCGCCTTTCTCGTGGTCGGCGGCGGGTTCCCAGCGCATCCAGGTGCGGTAGCGACCGTCGCAGGTGTGTGAGGTGATGACGGAGCCGTCGGTGGAGGCTTTCTTGCCCACCATGATGCTCGTGCAGTTGGCCCCTACGAGGCGCTCGTTTTCGTCTTGTGCCATGGCACTAAGGCCGATGAGCAGAAGGCCTGATAACAGTAAAGTCTTGAATTTTAGCATAATACAAATTATTGTTTGGCAAGGGTGAGTGTTCTTGTGCCGTCGTTGGTGATGGCCATGATGAAGTACAACCCATTGGGGAGCGTCTCCAGATCCATTTGAAGGCTGTCGCCTTGGGCGTTGAGGCTCTTGATGCGTCTTCCTGTTTCGTCCATCAGCACAACCTGTTGCAATCCTTCGGCGGTGATGGTTGCGTATTTTGAGGTGGGGTTGGGGAACACGCTGACGTTGGCCGTGTTGTGTCCGTTTTCGGGGATGGCAAGCGGCGTGTTGTCGATCAGGATTTCGTCTATATACAGGTCGGAGCCCATGTCGCCCACGGCTTGGAGGATGAGGAAGCCTTCGGGGTTGTCGCAATTGAAGTTGAGGTCATATTCGTACCAGCCTTCCTCGTCGGCGATGGGGGCGCGGTTGATGCCACGGTGGAGCGTTCCGATCAGGTCGGCGCCGAGCAGCGTCATTCCGGTGTTGTAATACACGTTGATGCGGTCGTCCTTGTCGGGCATTTCAGCCGTGCGATAGAGTTGCAGGCGAATCAGGTTGTCGCTTTCGTTGAGCAGCACTTTGGGGCTGAAAAGCAGCGAGGTGCCATCGGTTTCGGAGGCGCGGAACGTCATCAGGCCGTTCTCTTCCTCGATGGCGTCGGTCGCCCATTCCCAGCGGACGGGGTTGTTGCCCGTGACCACCCATCCTTTGCGTTGGTGGCTGAGGTCGTCGAAATGTTCGCGGAGCGGAAACTCGTCCACCGTGCCCAAGGGTGTCACCCAGAAGGTGGCCAAGCCCGTGGCGCAGTCGCAGGGGATGGTGAAGACGATGTCGAGCCAGCTGATGGTGCCCGGAGCGATGTCGGGTCTCAAGGTCGCCGTGGCCGTCACATAGACGGTTTCGTCGGGATAGATGTAGAAATTGGTTCCGGTTTGGCCGTTATGGTAAAACTCGATGTCCTCGAAATACTCGTAGGAAGGCGACATGTGCATATACAAGTAGGTGTATCCTAGATTCTCCACGTAGTAATGGAAAGTGGCTTGGGTGCCAGGATACAGCACCGTGTCGTTGTTGACTTCATGCACGGCAAAGTCGTATTCCTCCACCATGTCGATTTCCACGTCGTCGATGGTGAGATAGGTTGCGCCCGAACCGGCCACGGCGCGGACGCCCACATAGTTGCATCCTGCCGGTATGGTCTGGACGTAAGCCGAAAACTTCTCGTAGGCTCCGCTTTCAACGGTGACGCTCATGAGGTTGACGGTCATGCCGTTGGGGTCGGGTGAGCCTCCCGCCCAAAACTCAAGCTGGAAGCTGCCGTCGGAGATGGCCCAGCAGGTGAAACGGTATCTCATGCTCGGAATCAGGTACAAAGGCATGTACATCCACGATTCGTCTGCATTGGAAAAGGCGTACCAGTTGCCCGTGTGCGGGATGCGGTTGTGGTCTTTCTCGTGGAAGCCGCAAAGCCACGAATCGTCATTACAGGTCCAACCGATGGGTGAGGTCTCATCGTGGTTGGCATACTCGAAACCTTCGATGAGAATGCTGCCCGCATAGGCGAAACTCGCCACGAGGCAGGCCAAAAAAGTAAAAAGAGTCTTTTTCATGATAAAACAAAAATGATAAAACAAAAAAATAAAACAAAGTTTTTAGGCCACAAAAGTAGCGAAAAAACTTTGAATACGAAGCTTTATTTTTCGGGAATCGTCAGTTGTAGGCGTGGATTCCGCCCAAAATCAGGTTGACGCCGAAATATGTGATGATGACGCTCAGGAAGGCGATGATGGTGTAGATATGGAAAAACAACGGCTTGCGGAACGAGGTCAACACGTTGGAAAACAGCGGCATGGCATACACCAACAGGGTGATGAGTGCCCACACTTCCTTCGGGTCCCACGACCAATAGTTGCCCCACGACACGTTGGCCCACACCGCCCCGATGAAGATGCCGATGGCGAGCAAGGCCACGGCGGGATAGAGCATCGCCGTACTGAGGCTTTTCAATCGCTCCATTCGGGTTGCGTCTTTCGGCTTGACCAAGGCAATGACGCCGACGACCAAGATGCCAAGCAGCAGGGCGTATGAGGTGACGATGGTGGAGATGTGAAGGCTGAAGAAAGGCGAACGCAGCACCGGCAACAGCTGATGGGTGCGCATCCTGATGTAGAGCGCCACGAGCAAGACGGCGAGCACGCCTATCCACGACCAAGTGACGGCAGGGAAAGTCTTCCGCTGCTTGATGAGAATAGCTGCCAAGGCTACGAAAAGCAGTGCATAACCCGTGTAAGTCGCGGCGATGCCCCAAGGGTCGCGGGCGACATCGAGGATGGAGTTGCCCTGATCGTCGTAGTCGCTCTGGTAGAAGCGGTAATGCTTGTGCCGCAGGATGTGGTTCATCGAGATGACGACATCCTTCTGCTCTTCGCCATCGGTGAGTTGTAGGTGACTCAAGAAGTCCTTCGGCTTGTTGCTGTTAGGATATTTCTCTATCTCGAAACGGTTCAAGGTGAGGCTGAAAGGCAGCGCCTCTTTCGTTATCTTCCCCTTGTCCTGGGTGTAGAAATGGCTGTTGGGGCGGTTGGGTTCAAGCTGCATACGGCCATGTTGTCCGGTGAGCATGGTGAGCAGTGCGCCAAGCAGAATGCAGACCACCGCCAAAAAGAGCGTGAGTGCCGTCGGACGTTTCCAGTTTTGGTTGCTGAAAACATAAACGGCGGCAACAACGGCAAACAAGGCCCAAAGCACAATGAACCACCATGCGCTATACACATGGCTGAGGGCGTATTCCGAGCCGTGCAGCTTCTCGACGACGGTGCCCGCTGCAAGGGCGACGATGATGAGGATCATCAGGATGGAGGTGAAGTGGCGGAGGTTTTTCATAGTGAGCGCATTATTTTGATAATAATAGTGCAAATTTCTAAAAAATAACAGAATTGACAACTCCCAAAGATTAGCGATTTTCTTGTTGCGCACTACTCATTAATGAGGAAATAGTGAGCTTCTTGAATCAACAAGTCGAACTTTTTTACCCACTTTTGGACAAAAACTATTCCTTTGTCAAGTGCAGCAGAGTGCGTTGCTGGTTTTTACCCTTCATCACCCATCCTTGCTTTCATATTGTCCACAAATTTATTGTAGCCCCGCTTCTGGCAACGCTCCGTGTCCTTGCGGAAACTCTTCGTCATTCGGATTTTATACATAAGCCTAAATGCCTAATGACTTGAACATTTCTTCCGACGATTCAAATTGCTCCACTCGGCCTGCGAGTTTGTCTTGTTGCGAGCGGATGAAGCTGCTTTCGGCTTTTGTCGGTGTAATCTTCTTGACAAGAACACCCAAGGCTTGCAGGTAGGCCATCAAAGCCTTGCCGCTGGTGGTGCGCTCGTTCAGTGTTATGGCATAAGTTGACATGGTTTTGACGTTTTATTGTTTTTTCGCCTGCAAAGTTACACATTATTCCCAAAACTGCAAACACCTTTGTTTGCGATAAAATAGACGGTCCATAAAAACAGTAGAGACGTTGCACGCAACGCCTCTACTGTGTCTGACAAACATAAAAATCAAATCGCATCGATGAATTTCACCACGGCGTCGCGGTCTTCCTTGCTCAGCTCGCGGAACTGCTCCACCGAGCGGCGGGCGTCGCTTTGGGCGTTGCCGTGCCACATGATGGCTTCGATGACGGTTTGTGCGCGGCAGTCGTGCAGACGGTCGCTGGCACCGGTGCAGATGGCACTCAGGCCGCGTCCCCAGAGCGGGGTGGTGCGGCACCAGCCCGTGCGGATGTCGTTCTCCATGTGGAGCTTGTGCTGGATGAAGTCGCTGTAGGGCCAAATCTTCTGGTTGGGATAGCGCGGCAGGCGCGGGTCGCCGTCGCTGAAGAAGCCGGCCGGGTCGGTGAACATGTCGTCGCCGGTCTGCCACGACGGACGGTGGCAGTAGGCGCAGCCCATGTCGCGGAACAACTGGCGGCCACGTTGCACGTCGGGGTCGTCCAAGTCGCGGGCGGCGGGAACGGCCAAGCCACGGTGCCAAACCATGAAGTCGGAGTAGTCTTCGCCGCTCATCTCGGGCACTTTCAGCTCGTCGGGGATGTTGGCCATCATCAGGTAGTTGTAGATGTCGGTCTCCACGTCGCCCGTGAGGTTGTATTGCGGGAAGTAGTTGTAGAACTCAGCCTGCACGTCGGGGTCTTGCGAAGCCGTTCTCGCGTAGGCTGCCGTCATGTAGTGTCCCATCTTGGTGGGGTGCGTCACGTTGGTGATGTTCCAGATGGCGTTGGCACCCGGGGCATCCTGCAAGGGACCGCGCGTCAGGGCGTAGGTGTAACGCTTCGGGTGGTTGGTGTTGCCATAGTAACCCGTCGGGGCGAAGTCGCTGCCGGCCCACATCGCGGGGTTGAGTCCGTTCTGCATGAAGCCGTCGTTGTATTCCTTCTGGTACTGCGCCCTCAGCGAGTCGTCGGGGATGGCATCGACGAGTCCGGTGCCATAGATGCCGATGGTCGATTCCAAGCGGCACACGAAGTCGCTGTAAGGGATGGGCTGGTTGTTCACCTCAAGCGGCACATAGAAAGCCTCTTCGGGGATATAGACCTCGGGATAGGTGAGGTTGTAACGCTCGCCGTCGGGGAACTGGTTGCCCCATTCGTCGGTGTAGCTCAGCCAGTTGATTTGGATCTGGGTCTCGTCGAGCGGAGCCTTGAAAGGTGCCACTGCGTTGGTTTGCGGCATTCCCGTGTAGGAGCTGAGGTAGGTGTCGTTCCTGTCAACGAAGACGAGAAGGTAGCCGTTGCCCCAGTCCTCTGAACTGTAGCGGTTCATGCGCTTGCCGTGGCCGTAGCTGGGATGGCAGGCGATGCAGCTGCTGCGGACGTAGAGCGGACCGAGGCCCTTGAAAGGCGCGTTGTTCTGCGTGAAGGTGCGCTCAAAGAAGTACTCGCCATACTTGAAGTTGGCGGTCAGACCGGCCTCTTCCGTGGCGGGCGTGGGATCTTGGTAGGCGGTGTGCGAGCGGTTGAACGTGGTGCCCAACTCGCCGCCGGCGTAGGTCTCCTCGCTAACGATGGTGGTCGGCTCTTCAGTACCGTGGCAGGAGGCTAAGGCCAAAGCCAACAGGCCGCCTGCAACGATTGTACTTAAATGCTTGATGTTAAACATAATGTGATTGAGTTAGTTTGATCAACGATTAGTGCTCATTCAAAGCGTCCTTGGCCTCATCGAGGATGTCGGAAAGCTCTTGGCAGGCTTCGATGGCTTCGCCGGCGCTGGCATCGGTGTAGTTGAGGACGAAGGGAGCCTTCATGTTTTGGATTTTCTCGATGGCATTGTTGATGGCGTTCACGACCTTGGTGTCGAGTTCGGCATCGATGTCTTTCAGATAGTTGTGAACCGAAAGGGCTTCGTCGCGTTGGCCTTCAATGCCGCCCATGTAGGCGTTCTGGATGCTGGTGATGTTGTCGGTGAAGTCTTTGATGGACTTTTGGCTGTAAGGCGACTCGACATAGGTCACGTCCTCGCCGTTGAAGCATTTGCCGATCTTCGAGGTGCCCACCTCGTCGGAGATGTCGATGCAGCCGTCAAGGATGGCTTGCAGGGCATGGGTGCGGGTGGCGTAGGTGCTGCCGGCTTGTCCGGCAAGGGTCATGTTCTCGCCGTAGGAGTTGTCGCCTCCGTTGACGGTGGTGTTGAACTCAAGCTCTTCCATCAGTTCGGCATGGGCGGCGGGAGCGTCGGCGTTCCAGCTCACTTCGAGTTGGAAGCAGCGGTTGCGCAGGTCGCGGCTGACGGCCACGATGTAGGTGACCATGTCGTCGTCGATTTCGTCCACGTTGCGGGGTTGGCCCTCGCGGAAGAGGATGTACTCGATGCCGTGGAAGCCGAGCAGGGCGTTGCCGAGCTGTTCGCCGGCCACGGAGCCGTCTTCGTCGTCAGCAAGCATGGCGATCATGTTGGGGCTGGCCATCAGGTTGTTGAAAGCGTCTTCGTCGAGCGGCCACGAGTCGATGTGCGGGTCGATGCCGAAGTCGGAGGCGGCGCCAAAGAGGAAGGCCTCGCTCATCTCCCACCAATGGCGGGCTTCGAGGAAGGTGACAGTGGCGGCGTTGACGTTGGCTTGGGTCATGCTGCCTTGCAGGGTCTCAAGGCATTCGACGAGTTTGTCGGTCTCGGCGGCCAAGTTCTGGTAGGTCGGGTAGATCGTGTGGTTGAGGTACTGCTTGATGATGGCGTCCTTGGTTTCCTTGTTGGCTTCGTCTTTGACCTCATTCTCTTTGTTGCACGAGCTGAAGCTCACGGCAAGCAAAACGGTTGCAGCGGCAAGGGCTGCGTTTCTCATTAATTTCTTCATTTTTTTGATGTTTAGATTGTTGATTGATGTTGATGTTTATTTGTCGTTTTTGTTTTGACTTGGGACTTAAGACTTAGGACTGGGGACTGGGGACTTGGGACTGGGGACTTTTTTGCCCTCCGTCTTTTGTCCTCTGTCTTTTGTCCTCCGTCTTCCGTCATTTCGTGAAGAACCCGCTGTAGGCCACGCCGATGGAGAACATGGGTTCGTCGTTATACTGTTCTTTGAGGAAGCGTTTGGCATATTCCGCCTTCACGACGACCTGCTTGATGGGGTAGTAGTTCACGCCGAGGGTCATCACGTGGCGGTCGGTCCATTGGTAGTCGGTGAGGGCCGTAGCCGACGGGATGTAGCTGTCGTAGTAGTCGTAACGGCCAAAGAGGTAGAGCTGCTGTCCGCCGGTGCGCTTCATCGGGCGCAGGATGTCGTAGGCGACCTCACCGCCGTAGGCGATGGCGGCCTCTCCGACGAGCGAGCGCGGGTAAGGCGAGAAGCTCTGGTGGTTCTGGTTCTTGTTCCAGGCCGAGATGAGCGAGGCGTCGCTCAGATGACCATAGTCGAAGTTGCCGCGCACGACGAGGCCGTTGGCCTTGTAGTCGAACTCGGCGGTGCCGATGACCACGGTGCCTTTCACGTCCTTGTATTGGCTCGTCTCCGAAAACTCGTTGGTGACGATGTCATTATTAAAGGTGTTGCCGATGTAGCCGCTCACGCCGATGTGCAGGTTCTTGACGCTGTAGTTGTCGATGCGGACGGCACCGGCCAAGTGGTTGGCCACGCGAAACTCATAGCCCGACGCCGAGGCATTCTTGACCCAGTTGGCGTTGTTGAACATGTCGGAGTTGAGGGCGGGGATGACCATGGCCTCATAGCGCCAGTTGCCGAGGCGGCCCCACAGACTGATGCCCGTTTCGTGCCATGTGCAGGGGAGGATGGTAAGCTCGCCTTCGGGACGGTAGCAGGTGAGGAAGTCGGTGGGCAGGTGGGCGTTGTTGGTCTGTCCCACGGGCACGATGATATGGCCCATGCGGATGTTGAAGCCCTTGCCAAACGACTTCTCGATCCAGAACTGTTCGAGGGCGACCTCGCCGCCGCGCTCAATCTCGTGCTCGAACTCGCCGGTCTCCTCGGCTTCCACTTCGACGGCCACTTCGGTGCCGCCGTGCTCAAACTCAATCTCGCTGCCCATGCTCCAGCCCTTGCCGAAGTCGTAGCCAAGGTTGATGCACACATGGGGCAAATCGACGCGACCGTGGCCTTTGGCATCCTTGTAACGCTCGGCATGGGAGTAGCGGAACATGTTGTCGCTGTAGAAGTTACGGGTGTAGAAGGCCTCGCCATAACCACCCACCGTGAGGCGCGATGGGGAGAACAGTTTGGTGGAATCGGCTTTGTGGTTTTGCGCGTGTAACGGCATGGCACTCAGGGCCAAACCCATTACGGCGCATTGTGCTATCGTTTTCAGTTTCATAATGAACGTTTTTTATCCAAATTCGCTTGCAAAATTCGGGTTTTCGGCGGTTTTCTCTCATCCCCACAAATGGCTATTTTTTTAGAGGCGTGTCGTCATTTGTGAGGATGCAAAAAACTTCGTGCGGGATGGAATCATGCGTCATGACCTACGCCAAAATTCGTTCCTTTGCGATGATTGTCCCTAAAATGTTTATCTTTGCACCGAAAAACACAACCGCCATGCTACCCATGAGACTCTACACCGCCGGCATCGCCGACTTTGAACGCATCCGCGACGACGGACGCATCTATGTGGACAAGACAGACTTGATCTACAAGCTCACTCAGGAATCGAAGTTCGTCTTCCTCAGCCGTCCGCGCAGGTTCGGCAAGAGCCTGCTTTGCAGCACCTTGAAGTATTACTTCCAAGGCCGCAAGGACCTCTTCGAGGGCTTGGCCATCGCGGAGTTGGAAAAGGAATGGAAACGGTATCCCGTGCTGCACTTCGACATGAGCGCGTGCAAGAACCAATTGACCATGCAGGGTATCGTCAGCGAGCTGAACAGGCAGCTGGACGGCTACGAGGAGTTGTATGGCGCAGGCAAAAACGAGGACTCGCCAGGAAAACGTTTTGCAGGACTCATCCATCGTGCCCAAGAGCAAACTGGCCTGAAGACCGTCGTCATCCTCGACGAGTACGACGCGCCCATGCTCGACTACTTCAACAAGCCCGACGAATTAGAGCAGGTGCGCCGCATCATGCAGGAGTTCTACCAGATGGTGAAGGTGTGCGACAAGGACGAGCAGTTCGTCTTCATCACGGGCATCACCAAGTTCAGCCAGCTGAGCATCTTCTCAACGCTCAACAACCTGCGCAACATCTCTATGATGCCGCAATACTCGGCCCTTTGCGGCATCACCAAAAACGAACTGCTGACCGTCTTCGACGTTGACATCCAAATGTTGGCCGACGAGTACGGTTACACCGAGCAGCAGATGATAGACATGCTCAAGCTACAATATGACGGCTACCATTTCGGGAAAAAGTCGGACGACGTTTTCAACCCCTTTAGCCTGACGTACGCCTTCATGAACCGGTCCGTGGAGAACTATTGGTTCAGCAGCGGCACGCCGACCTTCCTCTTCGAGGCGATGAAGCAGTTCCACACCAACATCTTGGAACTGCCGCAGATGCAAGTGTCGGCCTCCGAGTTCGACGTACCCACCGAGTCCATGACCTCGGCCCTGCCACTGCTCTACCAAAGCGGCTACCTCACCATCAAGGGCTACGACTTCATCTACAACAAATACACGCTCGACTTCCCCAACGCCGAGGTCAAGGTGGGGTTCATGGACAACTTCCTCGTGCGCATGATGAACCTGCCCAACACCCGCTCGCGCGGCTTCGCCGACGACTTCTACGGCCATCTCCTGCAACACGACCTCGACCAAGCGTTGAAGTCGATGCAGGCCTATTTCGCCTCCATCCCATACCTCGATTTCGGCGAGAAGGAGTTGGACGACATCTCGAAATACGAGGCCTACTACGAGGTGCTGACCTTCGTGGTGTTCTCCATGTTCAACGCACGCACCTTCACGCAGGTGAAGGCCGCCCGCGGGCGCACCGACCTCGTGGTGTTCATGCCCGATGCGACATACGTCATGGAGCTGAAGATGCACGGCACGGCGCAGGACGCCCTCGACCAAATCAACTCGAAGGACTACGCCATCCCCTACGAGGCCGACGGCAAGCCCGTGGTCAAGATCGGCATGGCGTTCTCGCAAGAGGCCAAGACGCTCAAGGAATGGATTATTGAGTAATTGCGCGTTGTTCACGAAATGACTATCTTTGCACCGAAAAACACAACCGCCATGCTACCCATGAGACTTTACACCGCCGGCATCGCCGACTTTGAACGCATCCGCGAGGACGGACGCATCTATGTGGACAAGACCGACCTGATCTACAAGCTCACCCGTGAATCGAAGTTCGTCTTCCTCAGCCGCCCGCGCAGGTTCGGCAAGAGCCTGCTTTGCAGCACCTTGAAGTATTACTTCCAAGGCCGCAAGGACCTCTTCGAGGGCTTGGCCATCGCAGAGTTGGAAAAGGAATGGAAACAGTATCCCGTGCTGCACTTCGACATGAGCGCGTGCAAGAACCAATTGACCATGCAGGGTATCGTCAGCGAGCTGAACAGGCAGCTGGACGGCTACGAGGAGTTGTATGGCGCAGGCAAAAACGAGGACTCGCCAGGAAAACGTTTTGCAGGACTCATCCATCGTGCCCAAGAGAAAACCGGCCTGAAAACCGTCGTCATCCTCGACGAGTACGACGCGCCCATGCTCGACTACTTCAACAAGCCCGACGAGCTGGAGCAGGTGCGCCGCATCATGCAGGAGTTCTACCAGATGGTGAAGGTGTGCGACAAGGACGAGCAGTTCGTCTTCATCACGGGCATCACCAAGTTCAGCCAGTTGAGCATCTTCTCGACGCTCAACAACCTGTCGAACATCTCGATGGATCCGGCCTATTCGGCGCTTTGCGGCATCACAAGGGACGAGATGCTGACGGTGTTCGACACTGACATCCAGACGCTTGCCGACCGTTACCGCTGCTCCAAGGGCGAGATGATCGACAAACTCAGGCTGCAATACGACGGCTACCATTTCGGCGAGGACTCCGACGACATCTACAACCCTTACAGCCTGACGAATGCCTTCAAGATGAGGAAGATAGACAACTATTGGTTCAGCAGCGGCACGCCGACCTTCCTCTTCGAGGCGATGAAGCAGTTCCACACCAACATCTTGGACCTGCCGCAGATGCGGGTGTCGGCCTCCGAGTTCGACGTACCCACCGAGTCCATGACCTCGGCCCTGCCACTGCTCTACCAAAGCGGCTACCTCACCATCAAGGGCTACGACTTCATCTACAACAAATACACGCTCGACTTCCCCAACGCCGAGGTCAAGGTGGGGTTCATGGACAACTTCCTCGTGCGCATGATGAACCTGCCTAACACCCGCTCGCGCGGCTTCGCCGACGACTTCTACGGCCATCTCCTGCAACACGACCTCGACCAAGCGTTGAAGTCGATGCAGGCCTATTTCGCCTCCATCCCCTACCTCGATTTCGGCGAGAAGGAGTTGGACGACATCACGAAATACGAGGCCTACTACGAGGTGCTGACCTTCGTGGTGTTCTCCATGTTCAACGCACGCACGTTCACGCAGGTGAAGGCCGCCCGCGGGCGCACCGACTTGGTGGTGTTCATGCCCGATGCGACATACGTCATGGAGCTGAAGATGCACGGCACGGCGCAGGACGCCCTCGACCAAATCAACTCGAAGGACTACGCCATCCCCTACGAGGCCGACGGCAAACCCGTCATTAAAATCGGCATGGCGTTCTCGAAGGAGTCCAAGACCGTCGCGGACTGGAAGGTGGAAAAGTAGCCGAGCGGAATCCATGCCTGAGTCGATATCGGACTGCTCGGCGGCGCCGGCTTTTCGTCACCCACGAGGATGCCTCGGGCGACAAAAAGTGGGCGCGGCGGATGGCTCCGCCGCGCCCGATAAAACTAACTCAAAATTCATTCTAAAACTGGCATTGTCATGTCTTTGTTTTCGTCGGCAAAGGTACGGCGGTCGCGGCAGGCGTGAAATCCCCACAACTTGGGATTTTGCCTGCCTCGCTTCGCCAATAGTGGGGTGTGGCACAACGAAAAATGGCCGACAACCAAGGTTGCCGGCCATAAAAGTGATTGTCGGTCAAGGGGTTATTCCTCCTTGCGACGCTTGGCGAAGCCGTAGGCCGCGCCAAGGCCGAGCAACACTACGATACCGCTGCCCAAGGGGGCATCGACGTTGTCGGTCATGCCGTGGTTGGGCAGGCCGGGGATGTCGATCGACTCGATGTTGTCGAACAACTCGAACTCCGACACCCAGTCGTTGACGGCCTCGACACCGGCCGACCAGTCGAGCAGGTCGGTGAAGATGCTCATGTCGAACATGCCGAAGCTGGAGCCGTCGAAGTAGTCGCCGACGCTGTTGTCCCAGTCGAACATGCCCATGCGGCTCGAACCATCCTCCAAGGCTTCCCAGTCGAACATGTCGCCGAAGACGTTGTCAGAGCCACGGTCCCACATGGTGTTTTGGGCACTCGCCCCAAGGCCTATTACCAAGGCCAATGCCATTGTCAATAATGTCTTTTTCATCGTATTTCGTTTTTGTTTGTTACACATTAGGTTATCTGATCACAATCTTCTGCGTCTTCACGCTGTTGCCGTCGTTCAGGCGCAACACATACACACCGGCGGGGATGTTGGCCGTTGACACATGGCGCGTGGCATCGCCGATGACGACGACGCGGCCCATCATGTCAACCACTTCCAACGTGGTGCCGGCTTCGGCGTTGACGACGACGATGTTGCCGTTGTTGAGGTAGGCAAAGCTGCCCTCGCCGTTGTCGGCGATGCCCGTGGCGGCAAACACCAGCTTGAAGCGGTTGGCCGCGTCGGTGGTGCGGGCCTCAAAGCTGTAGCTCGGCGTGGCCAGCAGGTTGACGTCGGCGCCCGTGAGGTTGTCGATGAGGCGCAGGCTGCCAAACTCCACGTTCTCGTTGTTGAAGCTCAGCGTGTAGCTGCCGTTGGCCTCGGCCTTGAAGCACAACGGCACCTCGCCTTGCGCCTCGCTGTAAACCACGGCGTAGTTCTTGCCGTCTTGCGGGACATAGACCTTGCTGTGGTTCGGGTTGAGCATCATCTTCTCCAAGCCCTCGCCCTGGCCGAAACGCACACGAGCCAAGTCGAGGCTGCCGCGCGTGCCTTGCGTGAGGCTGATGTTGAGGATGCCGCCCGACACAGAGGCCGGAGCCGTCCTGTTCCAATATATTTTCTGATTCTCGGCGCTGGCCTTGACGAACACGGCCTCCAACGGGTCGATGGCGCCATTGCTGGCTTGCAGCTCGGTGCCGTTGATCTTGTAGAAGTTGATGTCGTCGGTCGAGTTCTCCTTGGTCATGTAGGCTTTGCAAGTGAACAGGTTGCCTAAAAGGTTCCATCCGTTGAAGGGAGCAGTGCTTTCGTCATCATAAGACAAGGTCATATAATAATTATTGTCGCTGCTGGGATAAACGGTCATGTCAAACTCGAGGTCGCGGTCGATGCTGTTGGCATAGAGGTAACCTTCTCCATCGTAGAGATAGAAGGACGACGCCTTGTAGTTCTGCCATTCTTCCCCCGCAGAGTTGCCATCGAACCAGTACAGGTCGTATTCTGGACTTAACATTCCGGTGACAGAGGTGGGATTAATACCGTAGTAGGTGGGCAAGCCGAGGAGGTAGTATTCGTCGCGGGTGTCGGAGTAGCCGTTGATGTGCTTCTTCATGGTGACCTGCAAACCATAGTTGCTGTGCATCAGCTGTCCGCCTTCTTCGATGGTGAGGGTGGAAGTGCCTTCCAAGGTGACATTCTTGGCCGTGGCCACGCAGCCGTTGGGGATGGTGGCATCGGCTTTGATGATGGCTTTTTGGGTGAGGGTGGGCGTGCCCGTAGGCTCCCAGTTGGCGGCCACGTTCCAGTTGCCGGCAGTGGTGAAGAGCTTCGTGTCGGGGTCTAAGGTGGTGAAGGGGACGACGGCACTCGGGTCGCTGTATTCGCTGCCGCACTTGCCTGTCACCCGCACTTCATAGTCGGTGTCGGGGGTGAGGCCCGTAAGGGTGAAGGACTCGGAGGCCTCCGTGTTTGTGGCCACTGTCCATGCGCCGGCGGGGGTTGTGCCTGTGCAAATGCCGAAGTCGTCGATCGAGACGTGATACTGGCCAGAAGAAACGTGGTGGATGGCGATGTAGCCCTGTTGCCCCGTGTAGGCGCTCAGGTCGATGCTGATTTGCGTCCATGAGACGTCTCCTGCAGCCATTGGCCGCAACGTGTACGTGAAATCTGCTATGTCATTGCCCGTGGTGGAAAGGCGCACTTCAAATTCATCCGCATAATAAGAAGAAACGATTTTATTCCAAAACGTCAAGGTGCCTTGGAGGTCGAGCTGGGGGGTGACGAGCCAGTTGTCGGCATTATAGTCAGTATCACCGTAATAGCTGAACGATGCCGCGCATTGGTCCCCCGTATGGCTTTCGCCGCTATAGAGCACCCATCCTTCATAGCCACTAATGCTTTCGCCTTTGGTGTAGATGGTCCAGCCTTGGGTGTCGAAGTCGTTTTCGAAATCTTCGAAGAAGGAGTAGTTGGTATGTTCGGCGGTGCGATACTCCACGGTGTAGGTGTCGCTGTAGCCCGTCCATGCGACGTCGGCAGTGTAGTGGGTGATGTTGCTCACGGTCACGGCTGCGGGGGGCGGGCAGCTTGGGCAGTTCACCGTATAGGAGGCAATCAAGTCGCCATCGCTAAAGGCAGAGCCGTCATCCTCGTTTGAGATTTCGGAGCCGTCGGCAGCGTAAATGACCCAAGAGCAGCGGTCATCATAATATCCATAATATCCACCAGAAACCCAATAGAAACCGATGTCGCGTCCGTCGCACACGGGGAGGGTGCCCGTAACTGTTTCTTCTCCGCTTGGGACGGTCAAGGTGGCGATAACGGCGGAGGAGGCCTCGTCCACCACTTCAATGGCGGCACCATACCATCCAATGTACGAGTACGATGAGGTAAGTTCATAGCTGATGGCGCACATCTCGTCGTCAGCGCAGAAGTTGGTGCGGAAGGGCTGCGAGCCGCTCCAGTTGCTTTGGGCCGAGGCGCTGATGTAGGCGCGCACCTTGGCGGTGTAGGCGGTTCCAGCGGTGAGTCCGGTCAGCGTGAAGGGATTGGTGGTCGCCATGATGGGGCTGGTTTCGTCGTCGTTGAGGCAGATCTGCCATTGCGTGGCGGTGCCGTTCTCGGTCCAGCTCAGCGTGGCGGTCGTGTTGGTCACGGCATCAACGGTGAGGTCGGTGGGCTTGGGATAAGGCGAGGCAGCAGTGAAGCTGAAGTCATCCAAGCAGAGATAATAGGCATCGTTGTAAACATAAGAGATGGCCACGCGCTTGGTGCCGGCAGGCAACGAGCTTTCGAAAAGTTGCCACGACGTTGAGGCGGTGTAGATGCTACCATACGTATAGGTGGTTGGGTCGGTGTTGGATCCATCCGTGGTGTAGCCCACATAGAACTGCTCGGTGTAATAGCTGGAATATGCCTTGTACCAGAACGATACGTCAACTCCGTTGGTGCCGCCAGTGAGTTCTGGCGAGATGAGGTAGGCATTATGTTCAGAATAAAAGAATGCGAAGCCATAATCGCCGGTATGGGCAGCATTTTCGATGATTCCCGTACTGGATGAGGTTGCTCCACTGAGTACCCACCCGTCCACAGACAGGTCGTTGTCTTCGAAGCCATACGAATAGGGTAAGGCTTGCTGTGCGTTTGCCGCCCAGGGCGCTATGAGCGCAAGGAGCAGCAGTAGTAGTAAACTTTTACTTTTCATAAGATCAAGATTTAATTGTTAAACATTAGTTGGTTAAGTTGTTGTTATCATAAGCGTTTTCAAGGTTTTTTGTCCTTTTTTTCGTGTTACGAGGCTCCAAATTTACAAAAAAACCGAATCTGCAAGCGTTTTTTCCGTTTTTTTTCGTTTTTTTTTTTTTTGAGTTGGCGGAATTTGCAAAAACGCCGCAGCCGCCGGTTTTTCGTGTTTTTTCATGTTTTTTGGGCAAACGTGCGGTGTTTCACGAAAAATCCGTAATTTTGAGGCGTTTTTTGGAAACACCTTTATTTATTAATATATGCCCCACATTTTTGCTAATATGGTTTACCTCAACGTCAAGGAACGCGACCGTTTCTGACCGCGTAGCGGTATTCTCGTGCTTTTGTCCGTCATGGCGGAGGAACATCCGCCATCTCCCAAGCGCGGGTACCGATGCTTTCACTTGGGAGATTGCGGGTCATTGCCCGCAATGACGGCCTAAAGTCAAAAAACCCCACCCCACTCGCAATCATTAAATCATTAAATCTCAAATCTTTAAATCAATAAATCATGGAATTACCATTTGCAGAAGCGTGGAAAATCAAGATGGTCGAACCCATCCGCAAATCCACCCGCGAACAACGCGAACAGTGGCTCAAGGAAGCCCACAACAACATCTTCATGCTGAAGAGCGACTACGTCTATATCGACCTGCTCACCGACAGCGGCACCGGCGCCATGAGCGACCGGCAGTGGGCCGCCGTGATGATGGGCGACGAGAGCTACGGCGGCGCCCGCTCGTTCTACCACATGAAGGACACCATCACCGAACTCACCGGCTTCGACTACGTCATCCCCACCCACCAAGGCCGCGCCGCCGAGAACGTCTTGTTCTCCTACTTGGTGAAGCCCGGCATGGTCATCCCCGGCAACGCCCACTTCGACACCACCAAGGGCCACATCGAGAGCCGCAAGGCCTTCGCCATCGACGTCACCGTGCCCGAGGCCTACGACACCCAGCTTGAGGTGCCTTTCAAGGGCAACGTCAGCCTCGAAAAGCTCGAAAAAGTGCTGCAAGACAACAAGGGCAACGTGCCGTTCTTCGTCCTCACCGTGACCAACAACACCGTCGGCGGCCAGCCCGTCTCGATGAAGAACATCCGCGAGACGTGCGAGCTGTGCCACAAGTACGGCGTGCCGGTCAACATCGACAGCGCACGTTTCATCGAGAACGCCTATTTCATCAAGACCCGCGAGGAAGGCTATGCCGACAAGACCTTGCGTGAAATCGCCCGCGAGATGTTCAGCTACGCCGACTCGATGACGATGAGCGCGAAGAAGGACGGCTTGGTCAACATGGGCGGCTTCATCGCCACCAACAAGCAGGACTGGTATGAAGGCGCCAAGCTGTTCTGCATCCCCTTCGAAGGCTTCCTGACCTACGGCGGCATGAACGGTCGCGACATGGACGCCTTGGCCGTCGGCCTGAAGGAGAACATCGAGTTCGAGATGGTCGAAACCCGCGTCAAGCAGGTGCAGTACTTGGCCGACAAGCTTGACGAGTACGGCATCCCTTACCAGCGTCCCGCCGGTGGCCACGCCATCTTCGTCGATGCCGACAAGGTGCTGACCAACATCCCGAAGGAGGAGTTTCCCGCCCAGACCTTGACCTGCGAGCTTTACCTCGAGGCCGGCATCCGTGCTTGCGAAATCGGTTATGTGCTCGCCGACCGCGACCCCGTGACCCGCGAGAACCGCTTTGGCGGCAACGACTTCGTGCGCCTCTGCATCCCGCGCCGCGTCTATACCAACAACCACATGGACGTGATCGCCGCCGCGCTGAAGAACGTGTATGACCGTCGCGACACTATCAAGCGCGGCCTCGAAATCACTTGGGAAGCCGAGCTGATGCGCCACTTCACCTGCCAGTTCAAGCGGTTGGGGTGATTTCTTGCCGAAGGCAATCCAAAAAGGAAGTTCGGGGGAGTCGGGAAGGCTTCCCCGAATTTTTTGCTGTTTTCGGGGCGTTATTCTATAAGTTTGTGTATTTTTGCGGCAAACTTATGCGTCATGGCAACTTATACAATTACATTAAACGAAAGAACAAGCACGGGGAAAGCATTGCTTGCCCTGATTAGGTCGTTGGATGTCATGGTCAAGCCGGTTCGTGTTCCTTCTGCGAAGGCAACGACTTTGGAAGCCATTCGGGAGGCAAAGGAAGGTAAGGGCGTTTTGTGCGAAGATTTTGACGACTATCTGAAAAAAGTTCACGAATGAGAAAGATCTTCTTCACAACGCAATACAAGAAAGACCTGAAATTGGCGCTGAAACGTAATTTGCCTGAGGAAAAGCTGAACGAAGTGATTAAGATGCTTGCAACGGATACGGTTTTGCCTGAAAGCAACTTGGATCATCCGCTCAAAGGCCGATACAAAGGAAATAGGGAATGCCATATTCAGTCTGATTGGTTGTTGGTTTATTCCAAGGACGATAAAGTTAACTTGTTATCGTTGGTTCGTACTGGTACTCACTCTGATTTGTTTTGATCAATGTCCACCGCATCCATCCTCATAGGCATCGTTTTCGTCCTGTGCCTCGCTGCGCCCGTCGCCACGCCCGCGCTGAAGAACGTGTATGACCGTCGCGACAGCATCAAGCGCGGCCTCGAAATCACTTGGGAAGCCGAGCTGATGCGTTTTTTATGGCCGTATCAGAATTATTTCGTACCTTTGCCGATGAAAAACAGGCAATAACGATGAACAAGATTTATAGAATCAACCTGAGAAAAGAGCCGGAAGGTGGATATACGGTATTTGTGCCTTCCTTGCCAGGCTGCATCACTTATGGCGAAACCGTTGACGAAGCCATCGACATGGCCAAGGAAGCCATCGAGCTTTATATAGAGGACTTGACGGACAGGGGCGAGTCTGTTCCTGACGACAACAACGTGTTGGAATACGCTCTGAATTTGATGGCCGTATGAACCTAAGTCCTTCATATTTAATCCAATTGCTGAAAGAGAATGGCTATGTTTTCAAGAGGGCAAAAGGTTCACATCAGGTGTATTACAATCCTATCAGCAACAAAACGATTATCGTTCCGTTCCATAACGGGAAAGACTTGAAAAAAGGTACTTTTTTGTCTATCTTGAAGCAAGCGGGAATCGGATAAAACTTGTAAATCAATGATAATCAATACTAAAACGGCATCATGACCACTCCGTCAATCCTCATCGGCATCGTTTTCGTCCTGTGCCTCGCTGCGCCCGTCGCCACGCGCTCGGTGGGCTTGGTGACGCCCGACGACAAGCCCGCGCAGAAGTGGCTCGTCCCGCTGATGTTCGGCCTCTCGCAAGGCATCATGGCGTTGCTTGGCAGTGCGCTTTCGCGCTTGATAGGCCATCTTTTCACCTATATCGCTGATTATTTGGTCTTTGCGATGATGCTTGTGGTCGCCGTCAAGATGTTCGTCGATTCGATGCGCATCCTCAAAGGCAAGATGCTCTACACGGTCACGGGCGAGAAAGACGTCTTCCTGCTTACCGTCATGGCGGCCATCAACACGCTGCTGATGTCGCTCACGAGCTTCCGTTTCATGCCTTTCGGCTGGGGATTTCCCATGGCGGTCGCGGCAGCGGGATTCCTTTGGGCCTTCGTCATGACAAGGAAAGCCTTCGAGCCAAAGATGATCAAGAATACGAGCTTCATCGAGTTCTCGGCAGCGGTGTTCATGGTGGTCATCGCGGTGTTGTATTTGTTTACGGATTTGATTGGATTTAAAATTTAAAATTCAAGATTTAAAGATTTAAGATTTTGACAATGAAAAAGTCACTTGCTCTATTAATCGGCTTGTCGATAGCGTTTTTCGCCACGGCACAACCCTCCAACTACTACAACTCCGCCAACGGCTTGACGGGCACCGAACTGAAAACCGCGCTGCACAACATCATCAAGGGGCACACGAGCATCTCCTACGCCCAGCTCTGGAACGCCTTCTGGAGCACCGACAACAAAGGCGACGGCGTGGTGTGGGACATGTATTCTGACGGTGCCAACTACACCTATTATCTCGGCCAAGACCAATGCGGCAACTACAGCGGCGAAGGCGACTGCTACAACCGCGAGCACTCGTGGCCGCAGAGCTGGTTCAACAACGACGGCACCGCCCGCACCGACCTGCATCATATCTTCCCCGTGGACGGCTACGTCAACAACCGTCGCGCCAACTATCCCTTCGGCGAGGTGCGCTCGGCCTCGTGGACTTCGCAAAACGGCTCGAAGTTGGGCGCTTGCAAGACGACGGGCTACACGGGCACCGTTTTTGAGCCCATCGACGAATACAAAGGCGACTTCGCCCGCGCCATCATGTACATGAGCGTGCGCTACTACGGCGAGGACGCCAACTGGGGCACGAGCGACATGACCACCAAGAGCGAGATCAAGCCGTGGGCCATCGACTTGCTGCTGCGCTGGAACGAGCAAGACCCCGTGAGCCAGAAGGAAAGGGAACGCAACGAGGCCATCTACGCCGACTACCAGCACAACCGCAACCCCTTCGTCGATCATCCGGAATACGCCCGCATGATTTGGGATCCCAATTGGAGCATCAACGAGGATTTGAACGAGCCGGTTTACCTTTTCCCCAATCCCATTGAGGCAGGCCAAACGCTGCACTTGAGCGGCAACTGCAACACATTCGACGCCGTGGCCGTCTGCGACTTGTGCGGACACCTTTTGCTCAAGGCTTCGGGCAGCACCGTCGGCGACTTTGCCGTTTCCTTGCCCGCCGATTTGGCCAAAGGATGCTACATCGTCAAGCTGATGCGCAATGGTGTGGTGATTAAGTACGGGAAGCTTTTGGTGATTTAGTTTAGAGTTTAGAGTTTAGAGTTTAGAGTTAGTGGAGAGTTTTTTTAGTTTAGAGTTTAGAGTTTAGAGTTTAGAGTTTAGAGTTAGTGGAGAGTTTTTTGGTTTAGAGTGTAAAGTTTTTGTTGTTTAAGGTTTGGTTGAGGGTTTGTATGAGTTTAATAAACCTGAAAGTAAACGAGCGTCTTCTTCGATAAGCATATCCATGCTCAATCTGTCCTCTGAACTAATATAACATAACTCTTCAGCGATCTCGAATTGAGACGAAACCTCCATCAACGAGCCGTAGGCTATTTCGATAAAATGAGCTTTATCTTTCACAGAAAAACGATTTACTCCTTCGGCTATATTCGAAGTAATCGAAACAGCAGCTCTACGAAGCTGGTCACACATTGCATAACGTTCCTCGATAGGAAACTTTTTGAGGAGTTTGTATGTCCTTTTCACCACTTCTTTAGCCTTTTGGTAAGCTATTAGTTTTCTGTACCCAAAGATTTCCATATCTAAATTTATTATGCCATTAAACAATAAACTCTCAACTCTCAACTCTACACTCTACACTTTCAACTGTCTCTAAACTCTAAACTCTCAACTGATCACATCATTTTCCTATGCCTAAAGAAGATATAGAACCCCACGGCCACTGCCGCCATGAACCCCATGATGCCCCAGAAGGTCCAAAGCGTGTCGGTGTCAAGGTCTTGGAAGGGTAGGTTGACGTTCATGCCGTAGATGCCCGTGATGAAGGTCAGAGGCAGGATGATGGTCGAGACGAGGGTCAGCACCTTCATCGTCTCGTTGGTCTTGTTGGTCAGCATCGAGTCGAAGGTCTGCGACAGGCCCTCGATCAGTTCCTCGTAGTCTTCGGTCATGTCCCACACCTTTTGCAGGTAGTCGAGGATGTTGCCCCAGTAGTCTTCCATGTACTCCACGTCGTCGGTGAAGCCACGCACCTTGCCCGTCTCGAAGAGGTGGAAGAGCCTCAGCTGCGGCTTGAAGATGGTGTTGATGAGGATGAGGTTCTTGCGGGTGACGCTGATGCGCTCGATGATCTTCACCTGCTTCTCTTGCAGCAGCTCGCGGTTGATGAGTTCCACGTCTAAACCGACCTTGCGGAGCAGATAGACCGACTCGGTCATCAGCTTTTCGAGGATGCGGTAGAGCAGGAGGTCGGAGCTTTTGATGTCCATTTCCTCCTCGTTGCGGATGCGTTCCTCATATTCCTCGAAAAGTTGCGACACGCCCCAAGGGTTCTTCTCGATGGAGATGATGTAGTCCTTGCCCCAGAAGATCTTTACTTCCTTGATTTTCACGAACTTGTTCTGGCGGTCGAAGTTGGGGAAATGCAAGATAAGGAAGTAATAGTCGTCGTAGATGTCGATTTTCGGGCGTTGGTTCACCGATTTGCAGTCTTCGATGTCCAAGGGGTGGAAATGGAACCTGTCTTTCAGGAATTCAAAGTCTTCCTCGGTTGGGTTGTTGAGATGACGCCAGGTCAGAGTGCCGATTTTCAAACTGTTCATCATAGGCCTTTCCCCCTTTCTTTTAAGTGAATACTGCGTTTACATCGGTGCAAAAATTTTTTCGCGCCGCGAAAATACGGTTTTTTGTTGAAAGTCGGAAAAAAAAACGGGGAAAATTATATCCGCTCAAACTTGGGTTCGCGGCGGGTGTCCCAAAAGTCGACGATTTCGATCACGTCGCCATTAATCCAATACACCATCTTGTTCAAGCGGTTCACGACGATGCTCCGATAAGGCACGGGTGCTTCGGCAAGAAAAGGCTCGGCCTTGCCCAAGTATGGGTTTCTTGCAAGAAGCCTTTCCGTGCGGTAGGCTTCCTTGAGGAATTTCTTGCTACTATTGGAGCCATATTCCGCTTGGATATAGCTGACGGTTTGATGAAACTTTTTTGTTGCTTCTGGATACCAAAATGTTCTCATACGGCTTCGGCATATTGCAATTCGGCATCTTCCAATTGGATCTCAATCTCTTCCATTTCTTTGGGATCAAGCCCGAATTCCTCAAACAAGCTACCGAAAACCTCTTCACCTGTCTGATAGTTTCCCATTGCAATCTGCCTCCGTCCTTCTTCCGCCCTTTCCATAAGTTCCTCGACCGTGTAGGGCTTCAGATGCTCTTCTTCGTATTTTGCCTGTTCGAGAAGGTGTTCCGCCACCCATTTCATGTTGCTTGGGTTGAGCGTACCGTAAAGGTAATCCAAAAGGCTGTTCAATGTTGCTTCGCTCATGGTTGGTCGCTTTGGTGTTTTCGCCGCAAAGATACGCATTTTTTTCCGAAAGCACCTTGTTTCATCAAAAACTTTCGGCGCGTCGTACCCTTCCAAAGACCTCTTCCATCAGCCTGACGAACTCCTGGTAGGCGAAGGTGTCGGACAGCTCGGCGAGGGAGGCCGCCAAGCCGCGATAGTGCCACTCGTGCAGGGCTTTGTCCTTGACGTTGAAGAGGTTCCAGAGCGCGTCGCCTTGGGTTTGGTAGTCGCGCCAGATGGCCCGCATGTTGCTGAGCTTGTCGCCCATCGCCACAATCTTCGCGTCGCGGCTTGCGGCGGCGAGACGGTCGATGGCCGCCTGTTTGCGGTCGCGCCAGCTGTCGGCTTCTGAGACGCCTTTGGTATATTGGTCGCTCTCGGCGCGAACAAGGTCGGCGACGCGCTCGCCGAAGGCCTCGCGCAGCTGCTCGTAGGTCACGTCGGTGTCCTCAATGGTGTCGTGCAGGGCGGCGGCGGCAAGGAGTTCCTGGTCGGGCGTGATGGTCGCCACGATCTCCACCGCCTCCATCGGGTGGACGATGTAGGGGAAGCCTTTCCCACGCCGTTCGGTGTCGTGGTGCGCCTCGACCGCAAAGATGATGGCGCGGTCAAGCAGGTCGGTGTCGAGGTATTTGTTTGCCATAAGGGTTTCTTTTCAGGGTTTTGATGAATCCGCGGAGAGCCAGTCATACAAGCTCACTATATGGACGGCATGGTTGCCGTGGGCGATGGTTCTGCTTTCGTTGTAGGTAACGATATATAAATTATCGCAGTGTAGTTCCTCTGCACATTCCACCAAGGCATCCAACTCGCGTTTGCGTGTTTTCTCGGAGGAAAGATCGTAGCACACTTGTATCATTTGTTCGATGTGATGGCCTTTGCGTGTCACGAAGTCCACCTCTTTGTCTGTTCGCGAACGGTAATAGAAAAGGCTTTGCTTGATGTCATAACCTCGCCGCAACAATTCCACAAACACCATGTTCTCAAGCAGGCGGCCAAGATTGTCGGTCACACTAAAGGCGGAAGCCTCTACAAAGCCGTTATCAACCACATAGACTTTGCGGGCGGCTTTCTGCATCAGTTTGAGTTTGTTGTTATAGCGCGGCAAGTAATAGAACAGGAAAGGTTCGTGCAGAAAGTTCATGAACTTCTGCGTGGTGGCGACACTCCGCATACCCAACTCGCTTGCCACCTCATTGGCAGTCACTAAGTTGCAGAAATTGGCTAACAGATAATCAGCCACATCGTACAAGGCTTGCATATTGCGTATTTTATGCCGCACTGCCACATCCCGCATAATAATCGCCTCGTAAAGCGTGTTCAGGTAATTGCGTGTCATTGCCCGTGCCTGAAGCGTCTCCGGATAGCCGCCCAAACGCAGGTATTCGTCCCTCAGGCTCAACCATTCCGCACGTTGCTCGTCAGGGAGGGCGTGTATATCCAACTGATGCCAGCGAAGCACTTCCTCCAAACTGAAAGGCAACATGTTGATAGGGAGGTACCGGCCCGTTAAGATGGTTGACATCTCTTGGCTGAGCATTTGCGAGTTGCTTCCGGTGATTACCATATTCAGCCCGTTGCGCAGTAGCTTGCTTACCCAAAAATGCCAGTCGGGTAAGTTCTGCACTTCGTCCAAAAGAAGAAACTCATACCCTGGATAGACATCTTGCAGCGTTCGCATCGCCAAATCTTCATCCCACACCGAGAGCAATCGCTTGTCATCGAAATTAAGATACGCGAAATTCTTGTTCCGCAGCAGCAGCAATGCGAAAACAGATTTGCCGACACGTCGCGGACCGGTGATGAGCTTGATGGTCTTTGTGGCCAATAATTGCTCGCGTGGCAATTCTGTCATCCTCTCCTGATACGGCAAGGACAACAGTCGCTCACATTCTTTGCGCTGATTGAGGATGACCGTTCGCATAGACAGATTGTTTAAAACGCTGCAAAAGTACGAAAGATATTCAATACATACAATCCTATTGAACAAAAAAGACGATTTTTATTCAATATAACCATGCTTATTGAACAAAATTGAGCATTTAGACGATGCCTTCGAGCATGGTGCGGAACTGGGGCATGGGGCAATGGGTGTCGCGCTCGATGATGAGCGTTTTTAGGCCGGCATAGACCTTCACCTCGCGCATGACGGCTTCCATGTCGGCACCGAGGCCATATTGCCTTAGCGGACAGTCGGGCGCAAGGAAATACGCCTCGGCGAAGGCGTCCCAGAAGCGGGCGGCGGTGGCGTTGGTCATGTGGTTGACTTCCATCGTCCACGCCTCGTCGTTGAGGCAGCAGCACAGATAGACCATGCCGAGGTCGAACATCGGGTAGCCGTAGCAGAAGTCGCCGAGGTCGATGAAGTATTTCTCGCCAG
>FLNX01000013.1_pt1 | contig 41748 bp, 28 predicted proteins | sample 1140341 | NCBI WGS metagenome assembly FLNX01 (sample SAMEA3878208, study PRJEB12797) | bioreactor metagenome | biome: Moose rumen | place: Sweden | collected 2011-10 | reverse complement strand
TTTGGGGGGAACACCTAACGCGGCAAAAAACGATAATTACCTATCCATCAGTATTTTACATAAAACAGGCGCGGTAGGTGTCACCTCTATCAGGACACCTACCGCAAGCTATGGGCACAAAAAGAGGCTGACCCAAAATTTTTGAGTCAGCCTCTATTTATTGAGAGGGGCAGGGCCCCCTTTTCCAAGCAGTAGATTAGATCTTGTCAAAGATCAGGCGGATAACACTGTGAACCTTGAAGGATATTCCGTCCTCATCCTCTTCCTCGTCGATAGTATACTCCATAACGAGTTTCTTCTTTGTGAGGGTCACAATCTTGGTTGTTACGTCCACATCGCGGCCTTCCTCATCCTTTTCGGTAACTACAAGGTTTCCCTTGGAGTATGTGTAATCAGCAGTGCTGGTAAGGGTCCACTTTCCGTCCTCGTCTTTTTCATATGTCTTGAGATCGCTCTTTCCGAACTCGAGGCGGAGTGTTCCGACACCCATTTCTGCCTCCATCTTTGCAGCATCGGCATCAGAAAGGGTAAACTCGGAAGCGAGAAATTCGCCTACGAGTGGAATCTCTTTGAGCTGATCGGCGAGGGCGCCATAGACAGTCTTGAGATCTCCTTCTGCAGAGAAAGTCTTGTCATTGAGTGACATATCCTGCTTAATCCAAATGTCAGTGCACTCCCAGGAGCCTTCAATCTTGTCAGTCTTGAGACCGGCGTCAACATCATCATCCTTGGTGCAGGAGCTCACGAACGCAACAGCAGCAACAGCTGCCATCATGAAAGCGAAAAACTTTTTCATTGTGTTAAATATTAAGTTAATGGTTGTTTCGGTTTTCGGGGTCCAAAAGTAGCAAAAACCCAGCTCTTTTCAAACCCATCTCAACAAAGATGCAATTAAAGGGGAAAAAGTTTCAAAAAAGTTGTTATCTTTGCAACCCCGCAAGGAAGTGTGGCCGAGTGGTCGATGGCGGCAGTCTTGAAAACTGTTGTACGGCAACGTACCGGGGGTTCGAATCCCTCCACTTCCGCAAACGAGAACGGCATCGCAGCAAAGCTGCGGTGCTTTTTTGATGGGCGGCCGTTGAAAGCATGCTTTCATAAGGTCCGTCCAGCGAAAAAGCACAGAGGGCCGAAGGCCCGTGATGCCGTTCCGTTTAAGCCTCCCCACCAGGGGATGTCGGAGGGCTTTAGCCCGACGAAATCCCGAAGCGATGTCCCCCACCTATTTACTTCAGCTTTCCGCGAAGATAAGCCCTGAATGTATCGAGGTCGTAAGCGCGGGCTGAAGGATCCAGGTCTCCGTCCACGATGAAATAGACCATCGGGAGCGCGCCCAGACCATAGAGCGGAAAGATCGGGGACTCAATACCGCGGATATCGCAGACGCTGGCCCACGGAAGTTTCTGGGAGCGGACCACCGAGGCCCAAGCTGACTTGTCCACGTCGAATGAGACCTGATAGATGTCAAACCCCTTGGAGTGGAACTCATCATAAAGGGGCTTCAGGGCCTCGAGGTTAAACATCGCAAGTTCAGGTGCCGCTGTCCAGAAATATAGCATTACCACCTTCGAAGAAGCCGCAACATCAGAAAGCCGGACTTTAGTGCCATCTATACCGGGAAGTTCAATATCCGGGAAACCTGCCTCAGAAGCATTCTCGACCATAATTCCAAGCTCCATCTCACGGGTACGGCGGAGAGTCTCCGCCTCAAGAGCCTTAAGATATGCGGATTCAGGATAGACCGTACGGAGCGAATCACAGATCATCCTGAACAGGATGGCATCCGAGTTACGGCTGAAAACAGGTAAACCGGAAGGGAGATCCTGTGACAGCACAGGGACGGACGTGAGAGACTTCGAGTGAGACATCACATAATTGACACACTCACGATAGTATTTTACGTATGTATCGTTGATGACCCGAACAGGCGCATCAGACGCCTCAAGAGCGACCATCTCCCTCATAAAGCGGTTATACGACTTCTCAACCTGTTGGAATGAGAGAGTCTCGTCCGAGCCCATAACCTTATACATAATAAGGGTATCAGACTCAATCCGGATATTGTCTCCGGGACAGACAAGAAGAGTTCCAAGCTGACGCTCCCCGAAAAAGAGCTGGATAAATTCCGGCTGTCCCTCCGGGATGTCGAGCTTATACGTGAAAGAGCCGTCCTTGACAAGAACAGTGTCAAGAACGGTAGGATGATTCACATTGAGAGCCTTGAAAATAATCTTGTCAGCGTCCTCAACCTTACCGGAAATAACGGTCTTGGGGCCGCAGGAAACAAGGGCGGCGGAGGCTAAAACAACCGCAGCAAGGGCCCTGACGGCACGGGAGGTATGGGCCTTAAGCGAGTTTTTCATATTCACGGAGAATAGAGTCTGCAATTTCCTTCATCCGCTCCGGGGAGGGATGGAGCTTTTCCCTGCGGAAGTCCATATCAGCTTCGCTCTGCATAGGGACGAGATGAATATGAGTGTGGGGAACCTCCATTCCAAGGACGGCGACGCCAACCCTCTTGCAGGGAATTGCAGCCTTGATCGCGATTGCGACCTTGCGGGCGAATTCCGTAAGACCGGAATAGACTGAAGGGTCCAGGTTGAAGATATAGTCATCCTCCACCTTGCGGGGAATCACGAGAGTATGCCCCTCCGCAAGGGGCGAAATGTCAAGGAATGCATAGAAATCCTCGTTCTCCGCACACTTGTACGAAGGAATCTCGCCTGCTGCTATTTTCGAGAAAATCGTCATTACAGTGCAATATCAAGTATTTCAAACTTCATCACGCCGGAAGGAACGGTAGCCTCAACGACCTCGCCTTTCGAATGGCCGATAAGGGCCTTCCCGATAGGAGTCGATGAGGACAGGAGTCCCTTTGAAAAGTCAGCCTCAGACTCACCCACAATGGTGAATTTCATCTCCATCTTATTCTGGAGATTGCGGACTGTAACCTTTGACAGGAGCTGGACGGAGTCCGTGGAAAGCTTGGACTCGTCGATTACGCGGGCATTAGCAAGCTTATCCTTAAGGCGGGCGATCCGGACCTCGAGAAGTCCCTGGGCATCGCGGGCCGCATCGTACTCAGCGTTCTCCGAGAGGTCTCCCTTCTCACGAGCCTCCGCAATAGCGGCGGAGATTACGGGGCGCTGGGAAAGCGCATCCGAAAGCTCCTTCTTGAGCTTATCGTACCCCGCCTGTGTCATATATTCAAAAGCCATATCTTTGTGTTTTATAATAATCTGGTTATCAGCGTGCTGCGTGACTAAAAACGAGTACTGCCCCTTTCACGGCAGTACCCATAAGTCTCTTTGCAAATATAAACCTTATTTTTTAATTATGCAATCTTTATCTTCCTGAAGCAACGCCAGTAAAAGCACCTTCATACAAAATAATCCCCGTGTCTTTTTCAGCGAGGAAAAAGATAAATGGATGGTTTGCGTCAAATAATACAGGTGTAGTTGAATTGCCACCACTTGATGTTTCTTGATTCATTCTAGCTGCCGTTACCGATGCAGCTTCAGTCCCCCATTCGGATATCTTGATGACCGACTTCTGGATTACTCCACCTAGCCAAACCTTTTCCGTTCCATAAATGGTTTGATACATATTTGAGAAATCCGCCTTGGACTTATCAAATGCATCTTTAATACCCATCTTTTTTAAAACGTCAGTAAGATCAAACGAAGAGCAGATTTCAAACTTAGGAATCTTAATACTTACCTTTGAAGAAATAAATGGATGATCAGTCAATCTAAAACTTGATTCGGACATTATGTCTAATAAACCGGACAAAGACTCAGTCTCCACGTTTTTTGGCAAAACCGCATAGAGCAAAAAACGGCCTTCAGAATATGGAAGAGCCACTATCTGGAAATAATCATTCTCAAAATACGGAACAACAGCAGTCGTCGACAAAAAATCCATCCGGGCGATTCCATCTTTTTCTGTCATAAACTCCCTTTCCTTAATAATATCTTCTGTAAGAAAAAGACTTTCTCCATTTCGATCAGCCCACTTGGACTTGAAATATATGGCATTAAGGAGCAATGATACAACATTCCCCGGGAGACTTTCTATGAATGGATCGATTTGACCATTTGTATTCTTTTTCGCCCACGCATTTATTTTTTTAACGGCTTCCCCAGACTTGAATGAAACAGATTCAGCAGGCGCATAGAAATACTCCTTGGCCAAAGATGAATACTCCGGCAACATTTTAAAACTGTCATCTACAATAATAGCATTTGCATTATTAATTACGACACCCTTATCCAATGCTGGCAATTGCTCCAAAACTGCTTTACAATAATCATTTACCGCTTCTATCCCAAATGAACCGTATCCCAAAGTACGCAAAATTTCCGCTGATGTATTTCCTTCCGCACCATTTACAACCATAGACAAAACCATCTGAAGGCTTAACGGAGAAACCACTGTATTCTCCCCATCATAGGCCATACGCAGAAGACCTGATGAAAAACCGTTTCCTTCCTCAAGGATTGCCTTTTGTTCTTCTTTCAAAGTGACTTTTGTGATATAGTCTTTAATAACAGGTCCTTCCACACCAAAAGAATCGTTAGAGTAGTCAGAGTTTTTTGAGCAAGAAAAGACAAAAAACACAACAAGGGCAGATAAAAACCTTTTCATAGCTATTAATACGTAAAAATCCTGACGTTTAAATTGTAATTATCCTCACACGAGGACACTGGTAAAAAATTAGTATCGTATACAGAATCCTGTTGAAATCTGTTGCTTATCTTACAATTGGAGTAGTACCCGTCATATTTGCCACGCCATCCCCAGTTAAAATGGACATAATAAGATGTATACTCATCACCATCCGGCCTCGTCATATGACGCCGTAAATAGCCATCTATCAACCAAGAATGTCCGGAAGTATCGGCTGAAGAAGTCCCCGCATCAGTTATACACTCACCACGTATCATTAAAGGCTTTCCGGAATCAATCATCGAATAAATAACCGGTCGGTATCCGATAAAACCTTGATTACATTCCAATAGACCAAGATTGCCGTATCTGTCATAATCCAAAGTTGACAGATAGTTCATAGCAATAAGAGAATTCGCCCCTGTAGACCCGTTGGGATTCTGAGATGCTCCTATTTGTATTCCGAAATAATGCAGTAAGTCAGCAAGTTGTTCTGTCTTTGTTTTCAGATATGGACTGACATATGTTTCATAATCCACATAGTCAAACAACTGATAATTCGAATAATCAGACACATCAGAGTAAAGGTATAGGTCATAAGATGTGCCGGAACTTCCATTTGGATACAGGCTGAACGGATGTTCAGTCGCGGTCATCATCTGCATTGCTGCAATAATGACACAACCAACCGCATATTTCCCGTTATAGTACAGTGAGTCATAATAGTCAAAGACTCCGCCACCGACACTCGGCATACTCATATTGAAAGGATATGCCTGTCCCCACTTTAAATGGACAATGGGGTGTACTATGGTATCCGTGTACCAAACATTGTATTGTTCAGCGCAAGACTTGGTCCTGCAATTACTTTCTGTAAAAGAGCTATAAAAGGGCTTCCGTCTAAGATTGCTTTCAATCATTCCAATAACCATTTGTTCACACTCGGATTCCCACGTATTCTCTCTATTGAAGAGATGTTTGCTGTCTAAAGTCCCTGACTCCGTCAGCACAACAACATATGGATCACCGTTATCCATATAAACCACTGCAAACCCCTCCTCTTCTTCAAAATTAATGATATACACTGAATCCAAACCAGACAGACCAGACTTTGTATCTTTCATTGTAACTAATTCGATTGATGCTATTCTGTCCTGTGAATATACTCCTTTAGTATACTTGGATGGATGAATTGCATTTTCAAAATCCAGTATGGATTGTATAACAATCAGCTCACGAGGAGAGAAACAGTTTTCCTTACCTCCAAGTGCGGAAGAAAAGGGTTTGTTACAACAGAACACTGATAACAATACCAGAATACAACCTAAAAGAAAAAAAGAAGACCTGTTCATACAAAAAACCTATATCAATATAAAGGTATAAAAAAAACGGTATTCAAAGGATTATGCAATCTTTATCTTCCTGAAGCTGACGCGAAAGCGCCTCAAGCGAAGGGAAATGACGCTCCTCACGGATGCGGCGGATGAACTCGATTCTCAGAGGAAGCCCATAGATATTCCTGTCGAAATCAAATATGTGCGTTTCAACTGTCCTTGTCGTCCCTCCGACCGTAGGCCGAAGGCCCACATTACACATCCCGCGGAACCACTCTCCTTCCACGCGGACAGCCACCTCATACACCCCGTTCTCCGGAATCAGCTTCAGCGGTTCGTACTCCCGTATATTCGCCGTCGGGAACCCGATAGTCCGTCCCAGCCTGTTTCCCGGCACTACGGCTCCGTCAAGCCCATATCTATACCCCAGCATCGCATTCGCCGCCTCTACTCTCCCCTCTTCCAGCGCCTTCCGTATCTTCGTCGAGCTTACAGTCATTTCGGAGGAAAGGTCGTTCCGTACCGAAGCCTGCTGTCCGAAGGCGACAACCTCGACGCCATACCCGTCAAGGTCCGCGGCAGTGAGGCCGTCGGAGCCGATACGGTTGTCATAGCCCATAAGCACACAGGAGACGTCAAAACTCTCACGAAGGAAGTCAAGGTATTTCCGGGCGGTCATCGCCGCGAAGCTGCGGGTGAAAGGAACGACCTCCACGCGCGATATGCCCACCGAAGCTATGAGCGTTTTTTTCTCATCCTGCGAACTGAGGAGCTGAAGCTCACGGGCATCGTTTTGAAGGACGGCGCGGGGATGGGGCCAGAATGTGACCACAAGCGGATCCTCCCCCCTTTCACGGGAAAGGGAGATGAGCTTTTCAAGCACGAGACGGTGTCCAAGGTGGACACCGTCAAAGAATCCACTTGTAGCAATCATAACTTAAAGCCACTTGACACACTCGAAGTCCTGACGGTGAGGAAGGAGCGGGTTCTTAGCGTAAATCCTGCATCCGACCTGGTATGCGCCGGTCTTTTCCGGGAGGATATCCACTTTGTAAACACAGGTTCCGTCAACGAGCTCTCCGGGAGTGCACTCCTTGACGTCGCTGATGTGGAGCCTGTCGTGGGTATCCTTCTGGGCAAAGATCACCTCCACGCCGATATCCTCTCTTCCAAGGTCTCCCATAGTAACGGAAATCTCAGCGTGGAAAGGCTTGTTGACACCGAGGTCATAGGATGCTTCGGATTCGGAAGTCGCCACGGCACGGATGTTCTCCCACTCACGTCGGACGTGCTTCTTCCAGGCCGCGATGCCACGCGCAAGAGAGAAGTCGTCTGCGACAAGCTGAGCACTCCGCTTTGCCTGAGGCATATAGTACTGGTTCATATAGTCCGTGAGCATACGGTTCGTAGTAAAGTCGCAGGCGACACGGGCTATGGTGTTCTTGATATAGCCAACCCACTCAGCGGAACGCTGGGTAGTACGGTCCAGATTGTAGTAAGCAGGAGCGATATCGTTCTCGATGATAGCGTACTCGGTCGCTGCATCAAGCTCGTTCTGGTAGTTGTTATCCTCATACATCTGCTCCAGAGGAAGGGCCCATCCGGCTCCCTCCCTGTAGCCCTCAACCCACCATCCGTCAAGTACGCTGAAGTGCATCGTTCCATTCATCGCCGCCTTTTCACCAGAAGTACCGGAAGCCTCCTGGGGACGGGTGGGGTTGTTCATCCAGACGTCGACACCCTGGACCATCCTCTTTGCCAGAGTGATGTCATATCCGGGTACGAAGACGATCTTTCCGATGAAGCGGGGATCCTTGGAAATGTCTACGATACGCTTGATGAGGTCCTGGCCTGCGCCGTCAGCAGGATGGGCCTTGCCGGCGAAGAGGAACTGGACCGGCTGGGCGGGGTTGTTGACAATCTTGTCCAGACGGTCGAGATCGCTGAAAAGCAGCGTCGCCCTCTTGTAGGTCGCAAAACGGCGGGCGAAGCCTATTGTAAGCACATCATCGCGGAGGGTGTCCATAATCGTGACAAGCTCCGAAGGGGAATAGTGGTTGGAGATGCTCTTGTCCTGGAGGCGCTCGCGGACGAAGGCGATGAGCTTCTTCTTAAGGGTCTTCTTGGTCTCCCATACTTCCTCGTCAGGAATCTGGTAGATTCCCTCGAAGCAACTGCGGTCGTAGTGATGGGTCTGGAAATCAGGGCCGAACACGCGGGCGTGGATGGGCTTCCATTCTGGAGCGGTCCAGGTCGAGTAATGGACCCCGTTCGTAACATAGCTGACGAAGAGTTCTTCCGGAAGGTATGCCGGGTACATATGGGCAAAGATGTCCTGCGAGACCTTGCCGTGGAGCATCGAAACGCCGTTGACATTCTGGGAGATGTTCGCGGCGAGGTTACTCATCGAGAACTTCTCGCCGGGATCGAGAGGGTTGTCCTTACCAAGGGACATCAGAGTCTCCCAATCTATCTTCAGACGGGCAGGATAATGGCCGATATACTGGCGGAGAAGACCTTCCTCGAAGGCGTCGTGACCGGCGGGAACGGGGGTGTGGGTAGTAAACAGGGAACTTGACCTGACAACCTCAAGGGCCTCAGTAAAGTCGAGGTTGGAGTGCTCGACGTATTCGCGCAGGCGCTCGATGCCGATGAATGCGGCGTGGCCTTCGTTGCAGTGATAGACGCTGGGGTTTATTCCAAGCTTCCTCAGGGCGCGGATACCGCCGACACCAAGAAGGATTTCCTGCTTGAGACGGTTCTCCCAGCTTCCTCCGTACAGATGATATGTAACCTCACGGTCCTCTGCAATGTTAGCCTCGAAGTCAGTATCCAGCAGATACAGGTCCGTACGTCCAACGGCGACCTTCCACAGCCTTGCGGTAAGGGTACGGCCGGGGAATGGAACGACGATGCTCATCCAGGAGCCGTCAGTGTCCATCACCGGGGATGCCGGGATGCGGGTAAAGTCCTGGGCGTCATAATTCGCGACCTGATAGCCCTGTCCGGAAATGACCTGGGTGAAATATCCATAGCGATACAGAAGGCCCACGGCGACAAGGTTCACGTTCATATCTGAAGTCTCCTTCAGGTAGTCGCCGGCAAGAATGCCAAGACCTCCGGAATAGATCTTCAGCGAAGTATCCAGGCCATATTCCATACAGAAGTAAGCCACCGAGGGCTCAACCCTCTTATCCTTGAGAGCCATATATGCGTTGAATTCGTCCAGCACCGCATTCATCTTTCCGACGAACTCCTGATCCTCCGAAAGCTGACGGAAGCGCTTGAGGCTGACCGTATCAAGGACGACGAGGGGGTTGTGACCGGATTTGTGCCAAACGGCCGGATCAATAGTCTTGAACAGTTCCTTCGCGCTTTCATTCCAGCACCACCAGAGGTTCTTTGAGAGGACCTCGAGGGGGGCAAGCTTTTCGGGGAGGTGACGGGTCACAAGAACCGTCCTCCAGCTGGGGTTGATAACGTCTGTCTGTGTGTATTGCATAGTCTTTTCTTTAGCTTTGTAACTGTCGAGGTTCGACTGAACCTTCCCGATTGCGAGGCTGTAAGCCTCCTGGTAATACTTGATCTGATTCTCCCAGAGGGCTATGGACGCGACATCACGGGCATTTGCCCTGTACTCGTTCCTCGTCGGGAGATCGAGGGCCGAAATCTCTTCGATACGGGCGGCGGTACCTTCGACGACTTCGTCGTAGTTATCCTCTCCGCGAGAAAGTATGGTAATCCCGGGGTGGTCCTTCGCGTAATGGTCCTTGACCCAGAGGCCGAAGCCGGCAAGGCTCGTCGTAAGGGTAGGAACACCGAAGGCAAGCGCCTCCAAAGGAGTATAGCCCCAGGGCTCGTAGTACGACGGAAACAATGCAAGGTCCAGCCCGCAGAGAACGTCGTAGTACGTGATATTGAATATGCCGTCGTCTCCGTTAAGATACGAAGGGATGAAGTAAACCTTAACCTTGTCCGCAACGGCATTGTCCAGTTTCTTTTCGCGGAGTACACGCGTAATCGTGTCATACTCCGGGGACATCAGGTAGTGGGACGTCCTTGTCGTGTAGAAGGGGTCTCCGCCGCCGGAGAGCTTCGCGGCAAGTTCCCTGTCGGGTCCGTGGTGACCGGCAGGAATCATAATGAACGCCTGGATGCTGCGACCTTTGTACGAATCCGATTCGTTGATGCGGCGGAGGGCGTCAATGAATATGTCTATTCCCTTGTTCCTGAACTCGTACCTTCCGCCTATGCCGATGAAGATCGCATCCGAAGGCACTTCCTCGCCGGACATCGCCGACGCAACCTCCACAAGGCGCTTTCTGGAACTGTCGTGACGGACTGAATACTCCTCGTCGGAAGCGGGGGTGAAGCTGTTCTCGAAGCCGTTTGGCGTCACGATGTCCACCTTCCTGCCAAGGAATCTCTCACACTCCTTCGCAGTAATTTCGCTGACAGTCGTAAAGACATCGGCCATACGGGCGGCGGTTTTCTCGAGCGAGTGAAGCGCGACGACGTTGAAGCGGCGGGCCATCTCGTCTCCGTCCATCGACGCCATATTGTCGTAAAGACGGAGGTTGTTTCCGGCAATGCACCGGCCGATGCAGGTAGCGTGGGTAGTGAACACCGTGGAGACCGGGATTTTGCACTTCTTGATGTAGAGGAGTCCGGCTCCGGTCTGCCACTCGTGGAACTGGGCGACGACCTTCTCGCTGCCGGAGAGGTTGTAGTTCCAGAAACTCTCTATCACCTTTCCTGCGACAATGCCGAACAGCACATTTTCCTTATAGTCCCAGTTCCCGCTGATGGAATCCACGCCGAAGTCCTTCCACATATTACCCATAAGGGTGTCAGCCTGAGGGAGGAACTGCTTGAAGTCCACGAGGATAGCGAGGGGCTTTCCGGGGATGTTCCATTTTCCTATCCTGATACGGAGACCTTCCGATGCGGCCTTCGCCTTCCAGGTGTGATACATAAGGGGGTCCTCAATGAAGTCCGGATTGGATGCGCTGTGCATCCAGACGTCCGGGCCTATGAGTATGTGGCGACGCCCAAACTGCGACTGAAGGTACAGTGCCTTGGTTGCTATCACCGTATAAATCCCGCCTACCTTATTGCAAACTTCCCAGCTTACTTCGAACAGGTAGTCAGGGGTCTGTCTGTTGTCTTTCATTTATTTTCCAAGTTCTTTCTCCGCAAGCTCTTTCACATCCAGCGCAGCACGGGCTTCGTCCAGGCGGATCTGGAAATCCGAGAGTACGTTCATATAGTTGATGAACGCCTCGTAGGGAGTATCATAAGGGTTAAAATATTTGTGGACTTCTCCGTCGGAGAAGAATTTTGTGCACATATAGTAAAAATGGTCGCTTTCCTGCAGGTGACCGAAGTCCTCCCACAGTTCAGGGCTGTTGACGATGGAGAGTTTCTCCGTCATCGCATAGACCTTGTTGAAAGCTTCCTGTTGGAGTTCGTTTCCAAGCCAGGCGGTTACGTCGCGCTCTTCGTCGGCCCAGGAGATGGGGTCCACGACTTCGAGGTCCGCGACAGCCTTGTATTTCTTCACGACCTCCGAAGGGGTAGCGAAGTCGAAGGTGCCGTCCTTCAGGACGACGCCTGGGAGGGCCTTCATAAACTCGAAGATGCCGCTGTCTGCGCTCTGGTGCTCGCCGAAGGTCTCATAGTCCATAAAGAGGTTGACTACATCGTCATCCTTTGCTGACTCCTTGACCCATCCGAGATACTTCTCAGCCGTGAGGGGCCACATTTCCCAGCCCTTGTTGGAGAAACGGAAAGCGATGTCGTCAGAGAGGCTGTAGTTACGAAGGAGGAGCTTGAGCTTAGGATTAAGGGCATTCGAGTACACGAAGTTAGGGCTCTTCCAGCCCATAATGTGGCGCGCGCCTTCAGTAAGCATCGTCTTGAAGCCCAGATTCAAGACCTCCTCGCCGATTGAGTCTGAGTAGATAAGCTCTGTGTTGCGGAAAGCCGTGGGGGTTACACCGAAGAGGTCTTCGATGGCGGCCTTGTGCTTGAGGACCTGGTGAGAGAACTCGGATTCCGACTTGAGCGAAGCGAGGGAATGATTGTAGGTCTCCGCGAGGAACTCGACGGCACCTGTGGCGGCGAGGGCCCTGAAGGACTCGATCACCTCCGGGGCGAAGCGCTTGAACTGTTCAAGGGCGGAGCCGGAGATGGAGAACGCGACGCGGAACTTGCCCTTGGACGCCTTGATCTCCTGGAGCAGAAGGGCATTCATTGGAAGATAGCAGCGCTGGGCTACACGGCGCAGGATCGTCCTGTTCGCAAAGTCGTCATAGTAGTGGGAGTCCTTGCCGATATCGAAGAAACGATAGAGTCTCAGACGGCAGGGCTGATGGACCTGGAAATACAGGCATATGCTCTTGTTTGCCATATATGGTGTTTTTTATTTTACAACTGATTCGTAGACTTTCTTCAGTTTCGCGGTCGCGCCGGTCCACTTGAGCGAATTCACCTCGTCGAGGCCCTCCTTTGCGGAGAAGGATGCGAGGGCAGGATAGTTCAGAAGGGCATAGATGTCGTCCGCCATCGCATCCACATCCCAGAAATCGATCTTGAAGGCATAGCGGAGGACTTCCGCCGCGCCGGACTGCTTGGAGATAATGGAAGGGACGCCGGTACGCATTGCCTCAAGGGGCGAGATTCCGAATGGTTCTGAAACGGACGGCATTATATAGACATCGGAAAGCGCGAACATCTTCTGGACGTCCATTCCGCGGAGAAAGCCCGTGAAATGGAAGCGGTCCGTGATACCGAGCCTTGCGGCGTGGCGGATGCAGCGGTTCATCATATCGCCGCTTCCGGCCATCACGAAGCGGACATTCTTGGTCCTCTTGAGGACCTTTGCCGCGGCTTCGATGAAGTATTCCGGACCCTTCTGGAAGGTGATGCGCCCGAGGAAAGTGACGGTCTTTTCGCGGACTCCCCTTTCGACCTCGAGGTTCTCGCGGCCGCTGAAGTCCACGGCATTATGGACCGTGACTACCTTGGAAGGCTCTATTCCGTACTTGTTGATTACGATATTCCGGGTAAGGTCGCTCACGGTAACCACCCTGTCAGCCTCGAGCATTCCCCTCTTTTCGATTGCGAACACGCGGGTATCGATGTTGTCAGCGCTGCCGCGGTCAAACGATGTGGCGTGGACGTGGATCACGAGGGGCTTTCCGGTAAGCTGCTTTGCCGCAATGCCGGCGTAGTAGGTAAGCCAGTCGTGGGCGTGGATGACGTCGAATTCATCTTTGAGCCGGGCGGCGATCGTCCCGCCTACCATTGCATAGCGGGCGACCTCTTCCATAAGGTTTGCGCCGTACTTGCCGGAGAACTTGTATTTCTGGCCGTAGGAGACGCTGAAATCCTTCACCTGCCTCTGCCTGTCTTCCTCCACCAGACGGGAGAACTCTTCCGGAGAAGCATAAGGGACCATATTGGTTCCGATGTGGATGAATTTCACCTTGTCAAGGAACTCTTCCACGGACTCCGATACGGTATCCACGGCAACGTCACTTGCATTGATGATTCTGGTGTAAGTCTGGTCCTCGTCTCCGGAAGCGGAGGGCATTACGAAGATTGTCTCCACTCCGTTTGCGGCGAGACCTTTGACTATTCCTTCACAAGCGGTTCCGAGACCTCCTGCGATATGGGGAGGGAACTCCCATCCGAACATCAGGACTCTCATATTCTTTCCTCCTTGTACTTTTCAATCAGCCAGTTAATGTTCAGCAGCGCGCCGGTAGCGACAGCCGAGGAGATTGCCCCGTGAGCCTCGTGGGGCGGATCACCGTCATAAAGCTCAGAGAAGGTGCCTACTCCGTGCTTGGAGAGGTCCTCGTAGAAGCCTTCAGTCAGCCATTCGGCCCTCTTGATAAAGCTTGAGCCCATCATCATAAAGCTCGCGTAGCAATACTGGGCGAGAAGGCCTGGGAAGGCGCAGCCGTTGTGATATGCGAGGTCACGGTCAGTCTGCGAACCCTCGTAGACACCCCTGTACTTGACGTCGCGGGGAGACAGGGAGCGGATACCGCGCCGGGTAACAAGCTCAGCATTCACAACTCTCATAACCTGGCTTACGATCTCGTCGTCAACTGCGATGTGGTCGAGGGAAACGGCCCACAGCTGATTGGGGCGGAGGTCCATATTCTGGCCGTAGCCGTCCACATAGTCTGCGAGATAGCCGGCTTCCTCGTTCCAGAAAGTGGGCTGGAAATTCTTTTCTATCAGCTCCTTGACCGCAGACCACTTCGGGATGAAAGGATCTTTCCTGTCGCCGAAGCTTCCGCAAAGGTCGAGGGTAAAGCAGATGCAGTTGTACCAGATCGCGTTCACCTCCACCTGATAGCCGGGCCTTTCGGTAACGGCGCGGCCGTTGATGTAAGCGTTCATCCAGGTAAGGGCGATGCCGTCCTTCTGGGCCCACAGGAGGCCGTTGGGATGCATCGCGACTTCCTCGCGGCGTCCGGGGGCATAGCTCTCGATAATCTTCTTGAGGGTTTCACCGTACTTTTCCCAGACCCGCTTCGCCTTACCCGTATAAGCGATATACTGCTGGAGGGTAATTGCAAGGTAGAGGGGGGATTCGACCTGGGTTGTACGGTAGAAAAGGCGCTGGGTATTGTCAGCGATAAGGTTGTCCAGAATCTCTTCGAATTCCTTGGGATCATCCTTTCCGTAGAGGGTAAGGCCTGCCAGGGACTCGAGGGTTTCACGGAGAAGTCCGGTATACAGCCAACTGTATCCGGCGACTATCTGCTTCTTTCCGTCCGTAACGCGGATAAGGGAATCCGCCGCCTTGACGAGCTGGTCGTGGAAGGAGGTGATGGGCCCGATCTTTTCGACGAGGGCGGTGTATTTTCGCTTGAGGCCCGCGGGGACGGCGGGTTCTCCGGCTGTTGCGGAGAAAACGACGGACGAACCGGGGCTGAGCGTAAGTTCGAAGGCACCGGGGACGAGCAGGTCCTCCCTGCAGTCGAATCCGCGGCGCATCTCATCAGAATATGTGATATTGTCGTACCAGTATGCTCCCCCCTTGAATTCCGCCTTGGAGCTCAGCTGGAGGTTAAGGTCAGGAAATCCGTCATAGAGCTTGAATGCCATCCCTCCGGGGATTTCGCGGCCCTCGCTGCGGGCGGCGGCGTTCTTGTGCGTCAGGTCGTGGACCCGGCGAAATGCGAGGAAAGGCTTGAGCGAGAGGGTGACTTTTGCGGGCGAGGCAACGAGTTCGTACTTGATAAGGAGCTGGTTCGAATCAGGGCTCAGCACAAGCGACTTACGGAATACCATCTCGCCTATCTTGTAGGTTATCGTGGGGACGGGGTCTGCGTCGAAGTCCACGATATATTTGTGGCCGCGGGGCTCGTAAATGTCACCGTAGCAGTGGATTCCAAGGTTGAAGCGCTTACCCCTCAGGGAAAGGCTCTCGTCCAGGGAAGAGAGCAGAAGGTGACGATATCCGCCGAACTGGGCTACTGGTACGGCGAGAAGGCCGTGGTAACGCCGGGTGTTGCAAGTCACGATCGAGGTGTTGCAGTATGCGCCGCTTTTGGATGCAAGGATGATCTCGCGGCGCAGCGAATACGACAGATTGACAAGCTCCGACTTGTTGAATTTCAAAAATGCCATATGTTCAGTTCTTCTTTTTCAGTACAATTGCGCTCCGGGCCGGAAGATACAGATAGAGGGTATCATCATAGCAGACGGGGCCGTTCGGGGATTTCTCGCTGACTGTGAAGTGACTCTCGTGGGCACGGAGCCTCGAAAAACCGTCGTATTCGGGCTCATCCGTGTCAAGTACGTTCACCCACTCTCCTCCGGGGGCCGCGAATCCGTAGTCCGCAAAGGATCCGGTGGGCGAGAAATTCAGCGCAAAGATACAGTTTTCCCGCCTGAAAATCAAGACTTTTTTCTCTTCGTCCTGGACAAGCAGCTCGGGGGCGCTGCGGAGGATGTTCTCCTTGCGGAGAAGATGGACCATGTCCTCGTCGAAACGGCGGAGGTAGCTGTAGCGGAGGTAGTCCGGTTCCGAGAGGGACCAGAGCCTCCTTGCGTGGGCAAAAGACCATCCGTTACCTTCCCGGGGGAAGTCAATCCATTCAGGATGGCCGAATTCGTTGCCCATAAAGTTCAGATAGCCGTCACCGGCGGTTGCAGCCGTGACAAGGCGGATCATCTTGTGAAGGGCGATTCCCCTGTCCACAATGGGCGACTGCGAGTCCTTGTTCATCGAGAAATACATCTCCTTGTCCATAAGGCGGAAGATGATTGTCTTGTCGCCGACGAGCGCCTGGTCGTGGCACTCCGCATAGGAGATAGTCTTCTCGTCAGCCCTCTTGTTGGTGAGCTGCCACCATATTTCGCCTACGGACCACTGCTCGTCGGGAAGGGTCTTGATCCACTTGATCCAGTTGTCCGCGATGCCCATCGACATACGGAAGTCAAAGCCCACGCCGAACGCCTCGAAGGGCGCTGCAAGGCCGGCCATCCCGGAGACGTCCTCAGCGATGGTGAATCCGTTGGGGTTCATCTCGTGGACAAGCTGGTTCGCGAGGGCCAGGTATGTCACCGCGTTTTCGTCCACGCCGCCGTCGAAGTAGTTCTCGTAATTCCCGAAATCCCTCCCCAGGCCGTGGTCCCAGTACAGCATCGAGGTCACTCCGTCGAAGCGGAAACCGTCGATGTGATACTCCTCAATCCAGTATTTGACGTTGGAAAGAAGGAAGTACTTGACCTCGTCTTTTCCGTAGTCGAAGCAGCGGGAGCCCCAGGCGGGGTGATGACCCTGGGGACCGCTGTAGAAGTACAGGTCATCCCTCCCGTCGAACTCGCTGAGCCCCTCAGCCACGTTGTCCACGCTGTGGCTATGGACAATGTCCATCACAACGGCGATGCCTTTTCCGTGAGCGTCGTCCACAAGGGCTTTGAACTCCTCCGGGGTCCCGAAACGCGAGCTCAGGGCAAAGAAATTCGATACCTGATAGCCGAAGGAGCCATAGTAAGGATGTTCCTGAAGGGCCATAATCTGAAGGGTGTCGTACCCGAGTCTCTTCACTCTCGGGAGGACGTCGCGGCGGAATTCCTCGAAGGTCGCAACGCCTTCCTTCTCGCCGCTCATTCCGATATGGCATTCGTAGATGAATGGATGGGGACGCTTTCCCGCGCGGGGATGTTTCCACTGATAAGGCTCTTCCGGGGCCCATACCTGACCCGAGAACAGCTTTGTCTGAGGGTCCTGGACGGCGCGTGTAACATACGCAGGGAGCCTCTCCCCTCCTCCGCCGGGCCATTCGATGTAGAACTTGAACAGGTCGCCGTGAGAGAGGGCGAAGGCGGGAAGTTTCAGTTCCCAGTTCCCGTTCCCTACCGGATTCAGCCTGTATGCGTCCGTCCGCTTCCAGTTATTGAACTGGCCGATGAGATACATCCTCGTCGCGTTCGGAGCCCATTCGCGCACCACCCAGCTGCCGTCCCCGCAGCGATGCAGCCCATAGTACAGATGATTGTTTACAGCCTCGGGGAGAGGGCGGTCTCCGGCGAGTTTGCGCCTTGCCTGCCAAATCCTTTCGTGACGGGCGTCGATTGCGCCCTTCAGCGGCATAAGGTATGGATCCTGTTCGTATATCTTTTTCATACCCACAAATATAATAAAAAAATCCGCGGAGTTTTCCGCGGATTTCAAAAGCTTACATCGCTTTCCTTTCGCCGTCCCACTGGACTGCCTTGAATTCGATGTTGCCGGTGTCAATGGTCTCTCCGCCGCCCGTCTTTGCAGGAAGTGTGAATTCCGAAAGGTTGGAGAAGTAGAGCATCTGCCCGTCTGACTTGCGGTAGACCTCCACGGCAACCGCCTGGGAGTAGTCCGTAATGGTGACGTTGCGTCCGCTGAGCGTGTACTTCGGGACCGTAGTCATATTTACCTGGTCCTTGAAAGTAGTATAATAGCCCATCCTGATATCCTTGTTGTAGCCGGGATCCGAGCTCGAGCGCGTGGACCTTGTACGGTCTTCAATGTATTGGATTGCAGGCGCCTTAGGATAGTTCTTCGCCGCAACCCTGGCCTTGCTCTGGGAAATCATCGAGGAGGAAACGCTGTAAAGGATTCCGCTCTGGTACTGCCCGTAGGTATCGGAGACCTCACGGAAGAATCCCCAGGTGTCGAAGAACTCGGTAAGGTCCATCTTCGCGGCATCGCAAACGTGTTCATAGAACATCAGCTGGCAGGTCCCGGGATCCTCCTTCGAGTAGCCGAACAGCGAGTAGTACATACCCGGGGCGGGATTCTTCCTTGCCTCCGCGAATACGCGGGGCCAGAAATCTTCGTCCCCGAGGCAGCGGTGGAAGTAGTTCCAAAGCTGCCAGTTCATCCTCAGATGCAGTTCCGCATCCTCATTCTGGTACTGTCCGGTATTGCCCAGCTTGTACCAGGGAAGACCGTACGAGTTTGCGAGGGAAATCAGCGAATGGCCGCGGGATTCGGTCACTCCGGACTTGTAGATGCAGTAGTTGGAGAAGAGGTTGTTGGAGGACTCGATGGTACTCTCCCAGCATATTGCAGGCTGGTTAACGTGGCCAATCTCGTGGGCAAGTCCCCAAGGACCTGCGCCTCCGTTGTCCTTCATCATCTCCGCGGTAGCATAGTTGGACACCGTCGAAGCACCAACCCTGACGCGGCGGTCGCTCGCATCCATATAGGCATTCTCTGCTTCAGAGGAGATTATCATAATGTGATTGTTGAAATCCGTCTGGCCGTTCAGGCCCATAAGATCCCATTCCCATTCCACCAGCTGGTCCATAAAGCCCAGTCCGGAGGACATTCCTCCGGCCGTTGCGGGTTTACGGAGCGCAGAAGTATGGAAGACAACCACGGTCCTGCTGCCTTTCTGGACGAAGTACTTGTAAGGATTCGCGGCGAGCATTTCTTTGAAGCGGGCGTCGTCGTGGCGGGACAGGTCAAAGTAGCCCACGACGGAGCAGGTCCCGGGAAGGATATGGACCTTGACCGGCTGCGAGGAAGGCTTCAGGTCAGAATCCGTATGGATGATGAATACGAGACCTTCCTCTATCCCGCTGAGCGAGACCGGAACGATGTTGACACCCGGCTTGAGCGTCTGGGAGAACTGGGAGGTGGAGTAGTTGAACTCGTTGCCTGAAGACTGGTCTCCGTTGACGGCAAACTTCACCGTATGCCCCTCGGGAATCCTGTCCACGCACACGACGACACTCTCCCCGTTCTTAACAAGGATACCGGTAGGATTGTCCAGCTCCGTATACAGCCTTACGTTGTACTTCTGCTTTGCCGTCTGGGGGTTGCTGTAAGCCTCGTAGGAATGGGCCCGGAATTCGAATTCCGCCTCGTCGTAAGTCTCCTGGTACAGAGGCATCGCAACATTCTTTGCAATGTACGGAACTACGGCGGCCATCTGGTTGATGAGCTTTTTAGTCACGCCGCCCTTGAGCTCCGTGCAGGAGAGGTCGGAAAATACCTTGAGAATCCATTCTTCCACGTCCGCCTTGTTGGTCGCGTAGAACTCGACTTCCGCGATGCGGATACGGTTGCTGGACTCGTAGGCCTCCTGTATTTCGAGGATGATGTACTTGGAATTGGAGATGGTCTGGTCGAAGTAGAACATCTCCTTGTCCGTGCCGGAGGAGGAACAGCTGAACGTACCGCAGAGGACGGGTTCCGAGGATGCGGTCTCCTTGGTGTACACGGCGAACTTCTTCACTCGCCCGCTGCTTCCCGTATGGCTTAGGACCATATAGTCCGCCTTGCCCTCGTCAGCCATCTCAAACTCGATGGTGAAAGGCAGTTCGGTACCATACTCCTTGTACTGGTCCGCAAGTTCCTGGGCAGGATAACGGGGCGAATGGAAGTAAGTCTCGACGTCTCCGTCGAAAAGCAGATCCGGCGAGCCGCTTCCGGTCTGGAGGACCTCCACCTTGCTGTAGTACTCCTCGTCCTCGCCTCTCACCGCCTTGGCGCTGAGGATGGCGAACTTCTCAGTGCCTCCGATCACATCCGTAGAGGAATTATCCTCGTAAATGCTCTGGGTTATCCTGATGGTGTCATCGACTTCCTTGAGGGAACGGTCCACGGCGGTAACCGGAATTCCGGCATAACGCTTTCCGGCAGTGAAATTCGGAAGTACGTCAAAACTGTAGGTTACAGTAGCCATCGACTTGGTAAGGGAAGACTTGGTAAGCCAGGCATCCTCTCCTTCTTCGATGTCTTCGCTGTCAAGGATCGGGTCTCCAACCTCATACGCAATGTTGGAAGTGACGGAAACGTCGATCTTTCCTCCGGCAGGATCCACATATGCATCCCTGACGATAATTGCCGGACCGTAGCCAAGCTGGACTATGGTAAGGGTGACGCTATTCTCCTGGGCCTTGACGAACACCTTCGCGGTACGCGCCTCCATCTCCTGATTCTCAGCGACGCTGATCATAAGGCCCCTGGAGCCGGAAAGGCTGGTTCCGGCGATACACCACGAGGCGGAGGAGGTCACCTCCCACGAGGCTTCGGAGATATTGCTCACCACGGGGACGAAAATGTACTGGGCATCCTGGGTGAAATCCAGTGACAGGTACTCATCCTCCACGCGGAAAGTCCCTTCGGGGAGCGCTTCCTCGGAAGGAGTGCAGGCAAAAAGCACTGCTGCAGCCGCAAGGGCGCTGATTATATGATAGTATATCTTTTTCATTTTCGCGCTAGTTTTCTGATCCGTAAAGCTTGAGCTCCGCAACCTCGCAGGTCATATCGACATCAGCAATGTTCAAAGGGTAAACCGTATCATTGATGTATGTCTCCAAAAGGCCCATACGGATGTAGGAGAATTTCGTATCGCTCTTGACAAGAGGAAGGGCGTGCCATCCTACGAGAGCCCGCATATCCTCTGTCGCGACATCCTTCACGAGCGTATAATTCACGCCGTCGTCGCTTATTCCAAGTTTGATTCTTGTGGGACAACGGACAGCTGTGGGGGATGCGCAGTAGTTCATCACGAACACTGAAAGAGGCGTGGTGAGACGGATGTCGAACCAGAAACCCCACTCTTCGTCTCCGGGGATTCCGCCCCATTTGGCGGAGCCGGGCGAGGACCAGAACGTGGATTCGTCTCCGTCAAACATATTGCTGTACTCGTACCCGGTCTTTCCGTCATAGAACGCAGTGACCTGGTCAGCCGTAATGGTGACGGGAATATCGCTGGACATAAGGACCTGGACCAGGAATACACAGTCGTTTGCCTCACTGGAAACGAAAGGGACGAATTCCTCCTTGGAGCACGACTTGATTGCGACCGGAATCACCAGTTCACGGAGCTTCGGCATCTCCTCCCCGGTATCTTTGAGGATTCTGTTGACCGTTATGCTGAAAGGGACTTCCTTGACACCCTTGGGGAAGTCAAGGGTCTTTGGCATCTCGTAGAATTTCGATTCGAGAAGGTCGTAAGAGGTGCCGTGATCGGCATTGTACTGGTCCAGCCAGGACTGGTCCTTGACCTCAAGTTCGCAGGTGAACTCCCACCTGTTCGAGTCGATCCCGAATTTTACCCTGTTGTCATATGTTGTGGATTCGGCACTGTCGCTGTCATAAGCGTCGGAACGCAATCCGGTAGTGGAAAGCGTCAGGTATGGAACCGTCACCTCCGGAATGAGGACGAGGATGTTGATGTCGTCGCTGACCTTTTCCTCGCTGAACAGCTGGAACCCCATCACATATGTCTTGTCCGGATTTGCCGCCATAAGGGCCTGGACTTCGCTGGTAAGCATCTTAAGGTACACGACCTTGACGGATTCTTCCGCAGTGAATTCCAGGGAAAGGGGATTCGAAGTGACAGGAGTCGACGCATCATCCTCCAGGAAGGAGAACATCGACTGTGGCAACGCCGTATAGGAAGTGTAGTTCACTGCATTGTAGAGTGCCATCTTGTTGTCGTCGAAAGGGACGATCTCGACGGTGGCTGTCCCTGAGAGGTTCCTGCCACCCTTGCACACAGGGATGGCATACAGGCCGTCTTCGCCGGTGGAATACAGGGCAAGTTCCTGTTCTCCGCCGTTTCGGAAATACATCAGGGTGCCGTACTCCTGGAGCGAAGCATTGCGGTAATCATCGCAGGAAAGCAACAGCAGGCCTGCGACCGCAGCGGGAAACAGTATTCTGATTAACTTTTTCATCTGAGTCTTCGTTTTTACCATCCATAGTTCTGAACAAGGAGCTTGTTGCGCTCGACTTCTCTCTGAGGGAACGGAAGCAGGTAATAGCTCTTCTTGAACGTACGTTTCTCATAGCCGTAGCGGGCCCATCCTTCTGCGGGGACGACCCCTTCCGCCTGGGAATCGACGTTGACGACGTTAAGGCCGTACATAGTTCCCGCATCGGTCTCTGTGGCGATCATCCAGGTACGGGTGTCGAAGTAGCGGTGGCCTTCGTGGGCCAGCTCTACACGGCGCTCCCTGCGAAGCAGGTCCAGAAGGTCTTCCGCAAGGGCAGCCTCAGGATAAACCGCGGTGATCGAAGGAAGTCCGGCGCGTTCGCGGAGCTCATCCCAGTACTGCATCGCCAGCGCGTGGTTGACTGCGGAACCGGAGACTCCGTTGATTTCGCATTCCAGCACAGCCTCGATGTAATTGAGGTAAATCTCTCCCAGACGGAATGTCGGGAAAGTATAGTTGCCGCTGGAACCGTTCTGGTAGTAATTCAGGGAGTGGTCGTAGAACTTGTTCACGATATAGCCAGAGCGCGGATAGAACTGTCCCCTGCCGGTTCCTCCGATTGCGAAGGTCGCCGCCTTTCCGGTGCTTCCGCACTTGAAGTAGCTTCCGGGCCAGTACACATTGACATAGAAACGGGGTTCCCTGTCTTTGTACATAAGGGGCGAAGATGAGCTTGCATCTGATCCCGTCACACCCAAAGCCTGAAGATAGGGGTTGGTGACGGAGGTGAGATTGAACTCTGTCGAAGCGGAAGGATATCCTGATGTGTTGTCCACGCGGGGAGTACCGTCAGATTCATAACCGGTAACAGGATAGCGTCCGCTTGCCATCGCGTAAGCATCGACCTGCTGCTGGGTGGGCGCGAAACTGCCGCTTCCGTTATAGGAACCGTTGAGAAGGCGCGTCGGGGCGGTATGTCCGGCGAACGAGGCCTTGGAAGAATAACCGCCGCTGCAGAAAATCAGTTCTTTGTTCCAGGTCTCCTTGAAGATTCCTGAAAGGTTCAGGTACGGATTGGCGGGATTGTCCGAATCCTTATAGAGCTCGTACATCCCGGTAGCGATTACAGCCTGGGCCGCTTCTGCGGCGTCAAGCCACTTGGAAGCGTCATATTGGGCCGGGAACAGGTCCGTGCCGTCAGCATTCTTCAACGTCCTGTACATAGGATTACCGTTGAAAAGGTCGCGGGCGTTGTACAGCAGAAGGCGGGAAATTACGGCCAGGGCCGCTCCCCTTGTAGGAAGTCCCAGATACTGGTCTTCCCACTGCTCTGGCAGGTTGTTCGAACACCAGGTCATTTCGTCCACGACATAATCGACGCATTCCTCCCAGGAATTCCTCTGGCGGTAAAGATCCTCCGTCGAGGCCGTGAAGTCGATGAGTTCATCTCCGAGCAGGAACACTGGCCCCCATTCCCTCATAAGGAGGAAGTACAGGTACGCCCTCGTGAAGCGGACTCCGCTGTACCAGCGCTGCTTGTCAGCGGCAGTCACCGTGGGATCGGAACAAGTCTCAACATTCTGGAGAAATATGTTGCAGTCCCTGATTCCTTCGTACCACGTGCTGAAATAGCCGTGGGGAAGGGTCTTCGAATTCAAGGACCCTCTCATAATGTAGTTGTGGCCGGAAGTCTCGTCAAAGATAGTAGCTTCGTCCGTCGCGCAAAGATATGCGTGACCGCCCTGATTGATGATTCCTCCGTCAAAAGGAAGATAGCCCATACAGTTGTAGAAATACTGCTGGGTGTATGTGCGCTGTTTCCATATTTTCTCGAAAGTCATCTGCTCGTCTTCCTGACGGTTCAGGAAACTGTCACAGGAGGAGACCGCGAGAACAGCAGCAGAAAGGATCAATATTGTGTAAATCTTTTTCATATCGCGAATCCTCCGTTAAAAGTTTGCATTAAGTCCGAGGGTGATGACCCTGTTGTTCGGATACGTGGACCCGTCTCCGCTTCCGGTCTCCACGTCCCACAGGTCGAATGCGCTGAAAGTAAGCAGATTGGACCCGGAAAGGTAAACCCTGAAACTCTGGACGAATCCGGTCCTTGCGACAAGGCGCTTGGGGATGGTATATCCCACCTCCGCATTCTTAAGCCGCATAAAAGCGCCGTTACGCTGCCACCAGGAAGAAGTCTGGGTGTTGTTGTGATAACCGGCGTTTCCGCTCCACGACAGACGGGGATAAACCGCGTTCGCATTCTCCTCAGGAGTATTGTTCACACTCCATCCCTTCTCGTAGCGGTCTTGCTGGAGGGCTGACATCTCGAGGGTGTTCGTGGCTGCGAACACCTGCCTCATCGAGTTGCCGCTGATGAAAAAGTTCACGTGGTCCACGCCCTGGAAGAACAGGTTGAAGTCCCAGTCCTTGTAGGCTGCCGTGAGGCCGAATCCGTAGGTAATTTCAGGAAGGGTCGTGTAACCCAGGTAAATCTGGTCATTGGAATCAATGACACCGTCTCCGTTTATGTCCTGGTATTTGATGTCTCCCACACGGTACTGGCCGAATGTCTGGACCGGAGAGTTTTCGATTTCCTCCTCGCTCTGGAACAGGCCTATCGCAAGGAGTCCGAAGGGCTGTGAGCCTCCGACTCCGTAAGGCTTCCCGCGAGGGTTCATATAGTTATATTCGTAATCGGGTTCATCCTTGTTGACCAGCTTGTTGCGGTTATAGGTAAAGTTGCCGCGGGCTGACAGGGTCCAGTCCCCAACTACTTTATTCCATTCCAGTGACAGGTCTACACCCTGGTTCATCGTTTCACCGACGTTTACGTACGGCAGCTTGCTGGAATTCTGCAGACCGGCAATTGCGGGAAGTCCCGCACGGGTCATCAGGATTCCGGTACGGTGGGAACGGAAGTAATCCGCCTGGATGCGGAGGGAACGCCACATTTCAAACTCGACACCAAGGTTGAGCTTGGTTTCCTCTTCCCAGGAGAAGTCAAGGTTCTCCGGACGGCCCACAGCGATTCCTGAGCCGCCGTCGCCGCCGGTCTTTCCCAGAGTGAAGCTGTTTCCGTCGATGATGGTTGAAAGATACAGCCAGCGGGTTCCGCTGATCTGGTCATTACCTACCTTTCCGTAAGAGCCTTTGAGCTTGAATACGTTCACGACATTTTTCAAGGGTTCCCAATAATCCTCTTCGGACAGCAGGTAACCCGCGGAAATGGCGGGGAAGAAGCCGAAGCGGTGGCCTGGAGCGAAGTTCTCGGAGCCGTTGTAGCCCATATTGAACTCCGCGAGGTAACGGTCCCTGTACGCATAAGTGACACGGCCGGCAATACCCTGATTCTTATAAGGAATGGAATTGGTGGCTGACCATCCGTAGGTGTTTCGCCGGATCTTGTGGTTGTAAAGGAGCATCGCGCCTATCCTGTGATTCCCGATTAGACGGTTGTAGTTGAGGGACGCTTCCATATAGGTCACAAGGTAGCTGTATGCGCTGGAGGAGAAGGAGAGGGTTTCGCTACCCTCGTAAATAGGATTTCCGAACACAAGGTTACCGTCGGCGTCACGTCCGCTTGCGTGGAACTGGCGCGGAGTCTTGGAACGGACCTGGCTCTGGGAACCTGTGGCATCCCAGGAGAACTTTATCGTTGCATTCAGGCCCTTCACCCACTCGTCAAAATCCTGCTTGAGGCTGATCAGGGACTGGGCGGAGTTCCAGAACTGCTCGCGGTATCCTGAATGGACCAGAAGGTTGTAAGGGTTGGACTCACCGGCGGTCGACGGAGCTGCAAGGGTCCCGTCTGAATAGACCTTGGGGAACGCATTGGGGGAAGTACGGAAGGCGCGGTACCAGATCTGGCTGGTATCGGATCCCGGGGCGAAACGGATTTCATAGATGTTCGCCATATTGATTCCCAGCACCGTCGAAGGGGTGAGATTGATGTCCACGTTCGCCCTGAAGTTGAACTTGTCATAATTGATGGACGAATCGTAGTCGTAAGACTTGTCCTGGCGGAAGATTGAGGACTCCGTGAAATAACTTCCTGAAACGAAGTATTTCACGACCTCGGTACCTCCGGATACGGAAATGTTCACCCTTTCATTGGACGCGAAAGGCCTGTAGAGGGCCTTCATCCAGTCCACGTCGGGCCACAGGTCAGGGTCATCCCCGCTTCTGAAGTGTTCAAGGTCCGCATCCGTGTAGGGGTATGATTCATACGCGGAGTAGTAAGCCTCGTTTGCCATCGTCGCGAACGTATAGGCATCCACGAAATCAGGAAGTTTCGTAGGCTGTGTCAGACCTGTTTCCGCACGGACGTTTACCTTTGGCCGGCCAATGTCACCTTTTTTGGTGGTAATCAGTATGACGCCGTTAGCTCCGCGGACACCGTACACGGCGGAAGCGGATGCATCCTTGAGGATTGAGAATGAAGCAATGTCGTCCGTATCCACAAGGTCGATGTCACGCTCGATGCCGTCTACCAGAACCAGCGGAGTCACCGTTCCCTGGAACGAGGAAACGCCCCTTATGTAGAAATCCGCCGCAGAATTCTTTCCGGGCTCACCGCTCCGGTTCATCGAAACGACACCGGAAAGCTGTCCGGCAAGGCCCGTTGAGAGCTGGGCCGATGATACTTTCAGGTTCTTCGCATCGACAGTGGAGATAGAACCCACGACGGATTCCCTCTTCTGGGTTCCATAACCGACGACTACCACCTCTTCGAGGATTTCCTCCGAGAAACGCATCGTAACATCGATTCTTGTCCTGTTGTTGACGGGGATTTCCTGCGTGGCATAGCCCAGAGTGGAATAAACGAGCACTCCACCGCCGCCAAGGGCGTCGACCGTGAGTGTGTAGTTTCCGTCAAGGTCTGTGATCGTACCAGTGACGGTGTTCTTTAGGAGAACTCCTACGCCAATCATCGGCTCGCCCGTGTCATCATAGACTGTTCCCGTCACCGTAATCTTGCCTTCCTGCGCGTACGCAACTGCGGAAAACAGCAACGCAGCGACAACGGCAACACCTGCGGAACGGAAAAGTTTCGTAAAAGTTTTGCCCATTAGTGTGAAGTTTTGTTTTAGTTTTGTTTAGGGTTAGGGCGTAAATGTATGGATTTTTTTGCTAATACTCAAAAATTTGTTTTTTTCCGTTATATTTGCGGATGAACAAATCGCGTTTTTATACAATATGAAAAGATTCCCTCTTATCCTCCTTGCGATCGGAGCCCTCTCCTTCGCTTCTTGCAACCCTTCTGAAGATGACAAGGGAGAAGAAGTGACCGTCGTAAAAGTAGGTGACTCCACTCTCACGCTTGACGGAGAAGCAACCGTCATCCTTCCGGCAAAGGGAGGCATCTACAGTATCGGTTACACCATAAGCAACCCCGCTCCCGACGGCTATGTCGATGCGAGCGCTGACGCGGACTGGATCACCGAAGTGAACGTCACCAATTCCGCCGTTTCCTTCAAGTTCTCCGACAATGAAGTCTTCGACGTGGACCGTGACGCAACCCTTACCGTTACCTACAAGTCTATGTCTGAGACCGGCCCCTCGAAGACCGTTTCCATCAAGCAGCTCTCCAACGCCCGTCCTGAACCAGTCCTTACCGTTGACACGAAGACTGTTTCTGTCCCTCGCGAGGGAGGAGAATTCGCCATCGAATATACTCTGGAATGGCCCGTAGATGGGATTGAGGTCACAGCTACAACAGAGGCGGAATGGATAAAGGATATTGCCGTCGGGGAAGAGTCCATAACCTTCAAGGTGGAGGCCAACAACACCCTGGACGAGCTTTCCGCAGTGATCAAGGTTGCCTATGCAAACCTTTCCGAAGAGGTTCCCGTAAAGCAGGCGGCGGCTCCGACGCCGGTACTTACCGTAGACCAGACCCCCTTCGAGGTTTCCGAGGATGAGTATTCCGGCTCCATAGCCTACTCCATCGAGAATCCGCTTGAGATTCTCCAGCTGGTGGCCGTAGCCGATGTCGACTGGATTACTGATCTCCAGACAGGCGAAACCGCTGTTTCCTTCAAGGTACTTGAAAACACCGTAGCCGAGGAGCGCGAGGGAATCATTACAATTTCCTATAATAATGAAGAAAAGACCGTCTCCGTAAAGCAGGCTGCCGCAAGCGCCTACGCCGTGTTCAAGACTACGGGATGGAACTGGAAGGAGGGCGATATCGTAACGGTTCAGCTTATTTCAGCTGCTGAAGCCTCTACCTATGATATGTGGAAGTTCAAGGCCCGTAATGACGGTGAAGGCGCAAAGCTTGACATCGTGGACGGCGACACTTGGACAGGCATCGCTGACAACTGGATGTTCGGTCAGTTCGCCTTCTTCCCCAAGGAGACTTCCGGCGCAATCACATACAATAAGGCCGCCAATACGATATCCCTTGCCGGTACAATCGCCGCCGTTCCCGACGATCCTGAGAGTGTAATGCCGGTTATCGGTTACCGTGAAGAAGAATCCTCCGTCTTTGACTTCAAGGCCGCCGCAGGATTTGTAAAGATAAGCGTAAGCAATATCCCAGAAACAGCCGGATATGCAGCCCTTACTACTGCGGAAAGCGGCACCTACGCCCTCAACGGATCCTTCAGCTTCGATTCTTCCTGCGAAATCAAGGAGGAGAATGTCGTAGGTACCAAGTGGGGTGAGAAGTACATTTACTTTACCGCTCCCTCATCCGGAGCAATGGACTTCTACTTCCCTATCCCTACCGGAACCATTCCCGCCGGACTGAAGTTCCAGATTCTGGATGCCGCGACAGCGTCCGTCGCCCTCGGCGAGTATACCGCAGAAGAGGCGATTGAAGTTAAGGCCGGCGAAACGGTCGAACTCCCTGCCCTTCAGTTGCCCGCTTACGAGTGGACCTCCATAGGCCAGGGATGGTTTGGTGACAACTATCTCTTTGCCCAGGCTTCGTTCGGAAAGGCCGGATGTATGGCTCCCGTGGAAATCGAACGGAATGACAACAATCCTTCTATGTACCGCGTGCTCTATCCCTACAAGGCCGCGGCATCAAAGCTTGGTGTTACACTTGGTGGCTCCAATGATCCTTATCTGGTATTCACCGTTGACGACGAAAGCGTCCGGTTCGAAAAATACAAGAGCGGAGTCCTGTTCTCAAATGCCACCTACCCCAACTGCAACACTTCCCTTGAGGATCTGTCTTCTGAAAACAATGCCGTAGTTCTTGACGGTAGTTCTCCAAAGCTTGTCACGCTCTCTCCCAAGTACTGGATTGAGTCAGCATCGGGCGAGGGTGATTTCTCCGTCACGCTTTCTGACAGGTCCGCCTACAAGAACATAATCAACATCGTGTTCCCGGGTTACAGCGTAGCCGAGGCTCTTGCAGGAAACTGGGGAATCAACGGTGTTACCAACTACATCACCCTTGGGGCTGTCTCCGACGGAGACTACAACGTAGCCATCACTCATTACTATCACACAGCCCTTGAACTCGACGGACTCTGCAAAGGCACATATGACCCTTCGGCAGGGACTCTGGTGTTCCCTATGCTCCAGAGCTTTGCTGACACGGGTGATGTCTGGGATGGAGCATCTTACAGCGGCACCGCAATCGTGTATTCCTTCCGCTGCTACTCCAACAGCGACGGTGCCGTCGATCTGAGCTTCTATATCGACAATGTGAACGGATACTGGAACACCACCGCTAACAAGTTCTGCCTTGACAAGTATGTGAGCGGCTACATCGAAGCGGAGAACCCCGCCTCCGGCTACCTCAGCTTCCACCAGTACACCCTCAACCAGGGGAACGGAGTATATCCGCTCCAGAAGCTTTAGCGGCTGGCGCTTGCCGCGGGCCGTGGGCTTATGGACCGTGGGCTTATGGACCGTGAAGTGGAACTGATTGTATATCAGTCGTTTATGCAAAAGACGCCTGGAAAATATTTCCAGGCGTCTTTTGCGTATTTTATTATAAATCAGCCGGTTACACTTTACGGCCAATCTCGCCGCCCCCACTCCGTACTTCCTTCGTCACCCAACGCTCCGCCGCCATTTTCCCCCGCCCGCCGGCGAATCCCGCAGCAGCGGCCGCGGTGGTCCCTGCTCCTCTCCCGATCGAGCGTGAAATGTAAATTGTTGAAATACAATCTATTAAGCAAAAGAGGGGTGTTGGTTTTCGATACCCCTCTTTTGTCTAACCCGCTCAAAATCAGCACATTACACTTTACGGCCAATGTCATCACCTGGCATGACGGCAAGGTGAGTATGGTGATTACAACGTTATTGAGACATTGCTGGCGTAAGGCATGGCGGCCTTCCCGCCGATATCTGTAACTTTTGAACCGTTGTAGAAATACCCAATAAAGCGGACAACTATGTAAGTATGGGTCAGAGACAAAGTGCTACCGTTATAGTCAAATGACAGGGTCTCTGGTACATCGTGGTTCTCTTTGTCGTTTGAGAACAGAATAATCTTAGCTGTATTTGAAGAATTACCGTTCACGCTGTAATTGAACAAGGGGTAGTCTGTATTTGTTGCAAACGACAGTGTTCCGCTATCCAAAATGCCATAATAGGTGTTACCGTCATAAACATTTGTTGCGTTGCTGGTAAAAGGATATACTGAGCCATTTCCGCCCATCCAAGGCGTAGAACCATTCGTCATAGCCTTGAAGAATGTGTGAGAATCTGACAGGCGGCTGGTTGACGAGGTTGAAGTCATTCCATCAAAATCAGAAAGGATGAACTGTCCCTTGGTCAAGTCATCAGACAGGGTCAGAGTCATTGTTCCATAGGTCATAGCTCCACCATTCCCATAGGTATAGGACATTGTGTGCTCTTTAACCAGTTTAGCATAATCTGTGGCGCTAAGGAAATAGACGGGATCGCTGACGATGTAAGAGCCCACCTCAGTGGTGCCGTTGAACGCCTTGATGCCGATGTAATACTTGCCGCTGGTTGAGAAGCCGTCAGCGACAGTTACGGCGCTGCCAGAGTCGACGCCTGCGGTAATATCAGTACCGCTGGTGCTGTTCGGGATAGCAGTGTTGAGGGCATCCTTGGTTTTTGATGCAATGGCAGCCGCGCGTACGTTCGTTACGGTTCCCTTTTCTGTCGTGAAATATGCCTTAATATTGGAAGGGGTTCCGGTAACCGCTGCGGTGACTTTTGTCCCTGCGTAGTTGCAGTTAATCGTGGGAAGGGCGACGATTTCAGCACGGTCAACGGTAATGGAAAGACCGGATTTTGAGATGGAAGCGAGTTCGTCATCGCCGTTTTTTACAGAGATCGTAAAGTTGGTATAGGGATCGGAAACTTCATCCTTATCGTAAGATGTGGCTATCGGGAAATAGAATGTTGCATCCGTAATACTGCCCTCATCGAAAGTGTAGGTTGCGCTTGTTCCGTCGATCCAGCACTTGCGAAGCCCCTTTGTGTCAGGACCAAGATAAAACCCGATATAATAGTCTCCGAGTTCATCGATCTTGTTACAAAAACGAGTCGAGAAACCATTCAGCAGACCTTTATCAGTTGTGCTGAGGACGACTTTATTTGCCGTCGCAGGAATGTTTGAAACAGGAACTGCGATTACTCCCGTAAGAGGCTTGAATGTGTACGTTGTGCCGTCCAGTTTTCCAAGCATCGGCACAATGTTCTTCAAAGGATTGGTGCTGTTATAGGCGATGGTGCCGCTAAAAGAGAGGTATAAGTCGGAACCGGAGTCATAACCGAAAGTTGCACCGGTATCTGTCCTGTATTTAAATGACGGATATAAAGCATAACCGGTATCAGCGTAGCCGGTTCCCACAGAGCTTCCCGAAAATACTACACTCTTTCCCGAACCGGAGGAATACTGATAAGTGTAATGGTTGTAGCTGCCATATGTTCCGTCACCGTTATCGGCCCTGACGAACCTGTAAAACTCATCATCAGTTGTCCAGGAGAATGTAGCTGTCGTTCCGTTAATGACGTAATCACCCTTCGTTACCAGCTCGTCCTTAACAACGGCGGTGAAAACCTCTTTTCCATTGTTTTCGTCAATTGTGTCGTTGTCTTCCTTCTGGCAGGAAACGGTCATTACGGCAGCGAATGCCAAAAGTGTATAGATGTACTTGTTCATAGCTGTCATAGATTAGTAGTCCCAGTCAAAATCATCGGATGCGTCCCTGAAGGTCATATCTGTCGATGACGAAGTGTAGTTTGATGTAAGGAGATTGTTTTCAAGCCGGCATATTACCAGTTCTGTCTCCGGAGAAATGTAGGGTTGTTTCATAGTATAATTGGGGTTGTTTTTGTCTTTATCATACGGCTTTAGTCAAAACTTATATCTGGAGGGCCCAGGAGAAGGGAAAAATGGGCAAAAAAGAGATGATTTTTGGAATTTGGGAAAAAGATTCTTAACTTGCACGGTCCCATCCATTTGGACTGGGAACCGGATTCGTTTAGCCGTATGATAAAGAACACAAACACTATAGAAACAAATGAACAAGAAGCAGTACATCACTCCAGAAATGGAAGTCAGCCAAATCGTTATAGAACGGAACTTTTTGGCTTCTGGCGAAAATTTAACGTCTCGTTCTTATGGTAGCAACCTGGGTGAAGATGAAGATGACTTTTGGGATTAAAAAAGAAGAGCATATGAAAAAGATAATCACACTTATAGCTGTTTCTCTCCTCGCATTCGTTGCTTGTCAGAAAGAGTTTACATCAAACCCCAAGGATGACTCCTCAATTAACGGGAACGCTATCCCTACTGAGATTATTTGCGAAATAAGCCAAGAGTCAACTAAAACACAGTATGCAGGGAACTCCACGTTCGGGTGGACTAACAGCGACCAGATTGCAATGCCCGTTGTCAAAAGGACCGGCGGCACAATTACCGCGCGGGACCTTTATTCTTTTACTACCACGGCAGAAAGCGGAAGCAGTTCGGCAACATTTATTCGTAATAATTCTGCATCAGATGACCTTGAGACCTATGATCCAAATCCTTCGAACACCGATGGTACTTGGACTAACGCCGGCTATCTAATTTACCCGGTAAAAGACTACTGGGACGAGGAAAAAAGCATTGGAAAGGAGTTCTCCGGAGATTACCCGGTTGTAAACCTGCCTGTCTCAATAGCATACAACAGTTCAACTCCTCTCAACAGTACTGCCGGAAAAACTGGCATTGTCCCTATGATAGGGCGTAAAGTTGGAGAGACATACAAGTTTGCTACCGCTGTCGGAATCGTCAAGGTAACAATAGAGAACATACCGGCAAACCTTACTTCCGTGAAAATGGTATCTTCGGACAAGCCTATTGCCGGCAAATTCGCTGTTTCTAACTCCACTGCAAAATATGCAGGTTCGGAGGTCTATATTGCACAAATCGCAAACACGTCAGAATATAACAGCGAGGGAAGCAAAACCCTTTCCCTTACAACCAGCGGGCTTACTGAGGGCTCTAATTACGATTTCTACTTTCCAATTCCCGTTGGGACCTACGATGCAAGCACACTTTCAATCAAACTTTGCACAGAGAGCGGTGAAACAGTCAAGGTGATAAGCAAAAAAATCAATAAAGAACTCGTAGTTACACGCAATGAAACACTATCTGTTCCGGAATTAACGATGACATATCCAAGGAGCGTCAGTATTAGTTATGGAGCGACTTGCTGTCCTCAGATTAATTATGCCTTGGATGGTAAAACCTTGCGTTTTAACATTTCAAAAACAGCGGAGGAGGATTTAAGTGCATATATTGAGGGCAACAAATTTACCTCGGGATCTGCGTGGGCAATGGCCGCACTCTCATCACCATATGCTCCAAAAGTAACGGCTCTCTCAGATGGAGGATCCGACAAATACTATTTCCACTATATATTCGTCGCAAATAGTAGCTCTTTGACAGATCTTGGGCTTACTTCCGTTGATGATGTCAGGATCTTAGAATACGGAACTATTCCTTTCGAGTATATTTCTCCCTCTGCATCATCCATTACAGGTACATACTATATCAACAACAATTCTAATTTTGTCGTTACAATCTCAGTGACTGACGATGCTGAAAAGGGAGATGTGATAATAAGTCATTTTTATAGTTCTACCTACGATGTCGATATGAAGACATATGGTACTTATGACCCTCTTAATGGGGAGGTTAAGTTCAATGCCGCAGAATCGACGGATACCGGAACTTATACATATGCATTTGTCATTGGTGGTACGAGTAGTACGATGACCGCTACCTTCGTTGCCCATAATGCTTTCGCTTTCTCGGGAAGGTTTGGCCTGTATGAGTATTCCGGAGGCTCTTGGACAGACAAGAACCATAGTTTCACTTCACCAACATTGTACCTTCAGTAGATTACTTGATGAGGCTGACTAAAAAGTCGATATGACTTGAGGTCAGCCTCTTTTTTATGCAAATCCTCCTGCCTATCTCGCCTCCATTATATCCCTCAGGGGTATCGCCTGGAAGGTAATGTTCGCAACGGAACTCTCATAGAGTATTCCGACAGTCTCGGGGTCTATCATCGTCAGGCAGGAATAGCCCCATCCGGAATCTTCGTCCAGCAATAAACCATTGCTCCAGGTAAGACCATCATCAAGGCTGACTTTGATGGTAATGCGATTACGGGCCGATGTGTTGTCCGGATTGGAGAACAGAAGGAGGTTCTTTCCGGAGACATTTTCCGATGCCCGGACGCTGATAAGGCTCGCCATACACACCGGTTCCCGGAGGGCGCTCCTCGAAGAGGGATGTTCCTTCCACGTCCTTCCCATATCACGGGTAACGGCGACACTTCTCGAACCCCCGCGGTTATCCCTCATATTGAGCATCAGGGAGCCGTCAGGGAGTTCCGCAACCTGCGATTCCGTAGTCTGGTCCTTCGCAGGAGAGTGGATATGCCAGGTTTTGCCGTGGTCCTCACTGTAGAAGATACCGGCGTGAGGAGTCCTTCCATTGTCAAAGTCCGTGTACTGGGAGGCGAAAACAAGCTTCCCGTCGCTTGTGCATATCCCGCGTCCGGGACCGTCGAAGAAGAAGGCCCACGCGGAATCCTTCATCTGCGGGGTTATGCTCACAGGCTCGCTCCAGGTCCTCCCGTCATCAGAACTTTCAACGAGCACCAGCTGGGCGGTATACTCCGGGTCCATTCCCGGAACAGTGCTCCACCACGAGACCTGATGCCCCATTCCATGGGCCCATATAGAAACGATGAAAAGCTTTCCAGTAGTATCGTCGGAAAGGATTGCGGCATCGCCGGCTCCGTTCTGGGAAAGCGGCAGTCCCCCGCGGGTTCCCATCGCAATAGCCTTCTGCATACGCTTCCAGTGCCGTCCGCCGTCAGTTGAGCGGCTGACACCAACGTCGATATAGTCCTGAAGGTCCCTGGCGGAGTTATACCTTATGTCATATGTCGCGACAAGGGTGCCTTTACGGCTGGTCACGAGCCCCGGAATCCGGTAGGCGGCCGCGCCGTCATCCCCGGCGTGGCGCACTCCTATGCCCATCCTGTGGACAAATCCGCGTTCTGATACGATTTCCACCGGAAGAGGCTTCCCCTCCGACCTGGCCTGAACGCCGGCGACAGTGAAACAGTCACCAAGGCGCACGCTCCGGTGTTTCATCTCTACGCTTACCCAGAAGTAGTTGACCCCGGGGAAAAGCTTTCGCGAAGCGCTGAGAGTTATGGACGCAGTCCCGTCTTTTGCCGCAGCGGGACGGCCCTTGTCCAACAGGACCGAGTGCGACGGATTTGCCTTCCGGGTTTTCCCGGCCTCGAAGGCCGATATATACTCCACCGGCCCATAGGCCCAATCCCTTGCGTACGTCCTCGCGTCAGTTCCGCCATAGTAGAGTTTGACAGACTTTATGCTGCGGACGGCAGAGCCCTCACCGAACTCGATTGTGATACCATCGAGGGAAGTGAGAGTCTCCGGAATCAGTTTCATCATAAGGACGACATTGTCCTCCCTCTCCAGAAGAACCGGAATGCGGCACTCCTTGACAAGAAGCGCATCACTCTGAAGCTCCCCGGCGAAGGCCGTGCCCGCCACGGAGAGGGCCGCTACGGCAAGCGCAAGCGTATATAAGAAAAGTTTCATAGCGAATCGATTTCTGGCTTATCAAAGCCTTACTGCATATCGTCAGTTGTGGGGCGGAGAACGGTCAGCTGGAGAACCAGCGCAACGGCCGTGACACCGCCAAGGATAGCAAAACTCAGCCCGAGGTTAGGAATTTTCCCGAGAAGCTGGGTGCAAAGAGCTCCCATAGCGACGCCAACCATATTCATAAAACCATAAGCCGTAGCGCGGAGGCGCGAAGGGACGAACTGGCAGAGGATGGGCATATTGTTCGTGTCGAACATCCCGTACCCAAGGCCAAAGATAAGCCCGGAAGCCACTGCGGAGACGACTCCGTGGCCAAGGCCCATCAGAACCAGTGCCGGAATCATCATCCCGAGCCCGATTGCGCTGGTGTAGACGCGTCCCTTAAGATTCTTCTTGACCCATCGGTCAGAGAGCGGACCGCCTACCATAACGCCTACGAACGAGGACAGCGCTATCGTAATCGTAGCGACCGGCCCGGCAACAGCCATTCCGCCGTCAAGATGCTGGGCAAAGAGTGTCGGGAGCCAGTTCTTCGTGGCCCATCCGGGAAGGGATGTCGAGGCGAAGAAGAAAAGAATCACCCAGAAGGCTATATTGCTGAAAATAAGGCCGAAAGATTTCACAATGGACAGTGAAGGGGCCGAAGCGACGGCTTCTCCCTTCGACGGGGCCCGCTTTTCCTTCAGGAAGAAAACCAAAACTACGGCATACAGCACCCCCACAATCCCGAACCAGTGGAATGTCATCCTCCACGAGAGAGCCGATGCAAAGATGGCTCCGAATCCGCCCACTGCCTGCCCCAGGTACAAACCCGTCATATGCAGTCCCACCGCAAGCGAACGGCTCTTCCCGGCGTGATAATCCGCAATCAGCGACAGGCTGGATGGTATGTAGAGCGCCTCGCTTATGCCCATAAGGCCGCGAAGCCAGTACATCTGGGTAAAGGTCTCGCAGTGGCCCATAAGCAACGTGACCAGAGACCATACTCCGAGGGAACCCACGATGAGCCATTTACGGCTGATCCTGTCAGCGATACTGCCGGCAAAGGGGCTGACGACGGCATAGACCCACAGGAAAATCGCCATCAGGCGCCCGAAGTTACGGGCCTGCTGAAGTTCAGCGATGTCAACGCCGATGGCACTCTGCATCGTAGAGAGCATCTGGCGGTCAAGGTAGTTCAGAAATGCGACGACAGAAAGAAGGCCGACAACTACCCAGGGATATATTTTCTCGAATTTTTCCTTGCTCATTTGAGTTCCGTTTTAAAAGACCTTGGAGAGCGGACGCCCGGCTTGAGCTCGCCTCCGCTGACATACAGTACATTGCCGACGGCTGCCGCTCCAGGGCCTGCAAGGGCGGCATAAGGGGTCTCTCCCTTCGAAGACCACTCCCCTTTCCGGGGGTCGAACACATAGACCACCTTCCGGAACTTGTACTGCTCCGGCTCCTTTGACAAATAGGGAATCCTGTCCTCCGGAGTGTTTCGAAGGGCCCTTTCGAATATTTCTTTGTTCACACCCCCGACAACGGCGAAGCGCCCGTCCCCGAGGACGGCTCCGGAAGATCCGGTGAATGTCCCGCCGTCCGGGATTGCCGGCGCCGGGCTCCACGAAAGCGTCTGAAGGTCAAGACTCAGGCCTTCGGACGGGGCGAGAAGCGTCTCGGGATTAAACCCTCCCCAGACGTAGAGTCTTCCTCCGGAAGCGAATGCAACAGGCTGGACAAGGGGCTCCGGAAGAGTTGCGATTTCCTCCCAGCCCCCTCCGGAGTACCGGAGAACACTTCTTAATCCGCCATCCTTGCCCTGACCTCCGACGAGGAAGAGTTCCCCGCCATCGGATGCGGCACCGGCCTGTTCAACAGGGAAAGGGAGCGAGGGTGCCTCTGAGATGCTTCCATCCGGAGAGAGGATATATACTCTGTCCGTTGTCTTTCCGGGGACATTTCCGCCGGCGAGAAGGAGTCCGTTCCCGAAGGGAAAGGTCGCGCCGTAAGCCGTCGAATCCGGAAGAAGGCCGATGCGGGCCCATCCATCGGCCCCAAGGGCCCATATGTCCCTGTACACGCGTTTCCGGCCGCCTTCCAGCAGGGGAGCTTCAGGGAAATTGGCGCCGCCGCCGACAATCAGCGTATTGCCGATAAGGCCGCAGAACGGGGCGGATACGCCCTTGGCATAAGCCTCATCCGGTATCTGCGGGAGAACAGTTGTCTTCAATTGATTCATAGAACAGGAATAACAGCCGCACATCCCCGCAAGGACAGCGGCCAATAACAAAAATCCCGGACGTCGCGTCATAAGACGTTGCAGTGGGAGAAGAAGTCGATTTCCTCGAGCTGGGCTTTGAGCTGGATCTCTTCCTCCGGAGTCACATTGCGGAAAGGAACACGGTTAGGCCCGAGATCAAGGCCTATCAGTTTCATTATCCTCTTTCCTCCGACGATATTGCCGCGGAAGTTGCAGATGACGTTAATCACAGCCTGGGAATAGTTCTGGAGCTCACGGGCCTTCTCGAGGTCACCGGCCTTCCAGGCCTCCCCGATTGCGACCTGGACCCGGCCGTTATAGTTCGTGGTTCCGCAGATTCCTCCCTGGGCTCCTCCCTGGGCAAGGGAGGGAAGGTAGGTTTCATCCTGGCCGTGGAGCAAATCATACTTTCCGTTCTTGTACAGACGGCACTGGTTATACTCGTAGAGGCTCTCGAATGTGTATTTAATTCCCGCGAAATTGGGGATTCTTCCGTCAACCGCCTTCAGAAGGTCCAGCATAGGCAGGAACGCACCGTTGAATGCCGGTATGTGGTAGTAGTAGAATGGCAGTTCCGGGGCTGCGGCTGCGATTTCCTCGCAGTATTTTACAAGTTCTTCGATACGCCCGATCTTCGGGAACGGAGGCGCCATAGACCCGATGCCCCAGGCGCCGATGGAGGCTGCGTGGCGGGCAAGCTCGACGCTTTCGCGAAGGCAGCAGCTTCCCACGTGGACAATAACTTTAAATCCCTTCGGAACAGCGGCGACCCACGCCTCCGCAAGCTGCTTCCTTTCTTCGGGGGTAAGCATATATCCCTCTCCGGAGGATCCGTTTATAAATACGCCCACAAGGCCGTTCTTCGCAAGCATCGCGGCATAACGGGGGATGGGCTCGAGGTTAATGTCGCCGTTAGGCTTCATAGGGGTGAACGGGGCGTCCACAAGTCCGGTTATTTTTTCCATAGTGTTACTTTGATTAGTATCTGTTTCAGGCATCCGCATCCAGCGAATCCACCTTCTCCTTTACGCCTCGAAGATACTCGCGGCAGGCCTTAAGGAGTTCATTGCTCCTTTCCACAAGCTTGTCTATCGAATCCAGAGACGTTTCCGGATTCTCAACCCTCGCGGCTATTTCCTCCAGCTCCGCAAGCGCCTTTGCGTAATCGAATTTCTTTTCCATATCAATCCTTTCCCCGGGATTATAACATTTCACTGCCCGGGACAATCTACTTCACTGTCCGGGACAATTCACGACGGACCGGGACAATCTACGACGGACCGGGACAATTCACTCCAAGGCCCATTGTGCCGTAAATATAGCAATTTCAACTGAATCCATCAAATGTTTATCTTCCGGGATGGACCTCATCGACGGTAGCGGAGATGGAGCCGTCGCTGAAGCGGACGCCGATGCGGTCGCCTTCAGAAACCTTTTCCACCGTCTTCAGCACACGCCCGTCCTTCCCCGTTACCAGCACGTAGCCCATCGAGAGAATGTTCCTGGGATCTGAAGACTTGATGACGGCAGCCTTCAGTTCAACCTTTGAAAGGGCGGCGGAGACAAGGGAACTGGCGGCGAACTTGATACGGTGGGCCTTCCGCTGGATGAGAGAGTTTTCGCGTTCGAGGCGGAGGGAGACAGCCCTGAGAACATCCGTGCGGAGGGCTTCGATGCGGGCGTCTTCCTCACGGAAAGGCTCGAGCAGCATATCCGCAAGGGCTGTCGGAGTTTTCACATATGTGTTCGCGACCATATCGGCGATGTGGAAGTCCCTCTCGTGGCCGATAGCCGTAACAACGGGAATCCCATAGGTCGCAATCGCCACGGCAAGGTCATAGTCGTCGAAACAGGCAAGGTCCATTTCGGACCCGCCGCCGCGAAGGATTACAAGGATGTCGTAAGGGGCGGCTTGGGACGCGGCTACGGCCTCCGGGCCGGCAGTACCGGCGGCCGCAGCGGTGGCCGCAGCGGCGGCTTTTTCCATCGCGGCGATTATGGACCCGGGAGCCTGTTCCCCCTGCATAAGCGCCTCGTAGAGATCCACCTCGAAGGCATAGCCCTCCGGGTTTTCAAGCAAGTGCTTACGGAAATCGCCGTATCCCGCAGCAGTAAGGGACGTCACCACAGCAATCCTACGGGGAAGGTCCGGCAGCGCGAGCTCCTTCTGCATATCCATATAACCCTCCCTTGTAAGCCTCTCAATGGACTTTTTCCGCTCTTCCGCCTTTTCGCCAAGGGTGAAGGACGGGTCGATGTCGTCAATGAAAAGGCTTACGCCATAGAGTTCGCTGTAGCTGACCTCAACCTTGACAAGCACGGTCAGCCCAGCTTTAAGCTGAGTCCCCGTAGTCTCCTCGAAGAAGGCTTTCAGGGCCGGGAACTTCCACTTCCATATCATAGCGCGGCAGTCCGCCACAACCCTGCCGTTTTCAGACTGAGTAAGATTAAGGTAACAGTGGCCATTAGCTCTCGGGCTCCAGGACCCGATCTCGCCCTTGACCCACACCGGCAGCGGGAAGGATGCCTCCACCCCTTCCTTAATTCCTGCCTGAAGCTCCTTCAGCTCGATGAACTCTCTGTGCGACATAGTCCTGCAAATATAAATAATTTCTTCGGTTTGACTCTCCCTCCGGTCCTTCGAAATTCACGCTCGCATTAACCATATTCACGCTCGCATTACCATATTCACACACACGGCCCCACCATCGTCCGCCAACCGTACACCAATTAACAGTTTTTGCCCGTTTTCCTGCTACTTCGTGTACGTCCCGTACACCAATTTACAATTTTTTGCCGTTTTCCTGCACTTTCGTGTACGCCCCGTACACCAATTTACAATTTTTGCCCGTTTTCCTGCACATTCGTGTACGCCCCGTACACCAATTTACAATTTTTGGCCGTTTTTCTGCATTTTCGTGTACGCCCCGTTCCGTCCCCAACGGACGTTGTGCGGTAGGTGTCATTTTAGAGGGTACACCCACCGCAATCACAATTGCCAATCATCTGAATATCAACGAATTACCAGAAACGATTGCGGTAGGTACCCCCCCTATCTGGACACCTACCGCAGCAGGGTTCGCGGACGACTAACGAGAGAGCGGCGAAGCAAAGGGTGAGGCGGCGAGATGCGGCGGGGCGTTGGGTGACGAAGGAGGCGCGATGCAGGGACGGCGAGAGGGGCGGAGCGGGGACGGCGAGAGGGGCGTGAAGTGTAATGTGCTGATTTTGAGC
>FLNX01002723.1_pt1 | contig 41807 bp, 28 predicted proteins | sample 1140341 | NCBI WGS metagenome assembly FLNX01 (sample SAMEA3878208, study PRJEB12797) | bioreactor metagenome | biome: Moose rumen | place: Sweden | collected 2011-10 | reverse complement strand
CCTTCCAGGTCAACGCTCTCCGAGTTTGGCTCGATGATGTTGGCAGCCACGTCGCCGGTGATGTCGAGAATCTGCTTGTAGTTCTCGATGGCATCGCCCAGGTCAACGGGAGCATAGTCATATTCTTTCGCGTCAGCGAAACCCTTTTCTTTCAGCTCAACGATTCGAGCCATCAGGGGGTGGTTCAAGTAGAACCCGATCTCAGGATGATCACTATAATAGTTTGCCATTTGTTATTTTTCTTTTAGTTCGTTTTCTTTAAATACTCCTATCAACTCATTTGTCGAAGCATCTTCGCAATTGTAGGTTTTGTCATCGTAGCAATCTATGATTACTAATGCACCCTTGTGAGCGTCAGTATAGACGACATCACCTACTTTAAACTTGCCGTACTGTCCGGGAGTATACTCAAAGGTTTCCTTTTTCTTGATGATTTTCTCCTCGGGTTTCTTGATTTCTTCGGGCTTTTTACCATCAATGATGAAGTCTCTTATTTCTTGCACATTGTTGGTCATTGCCCAAATCTTAAAGAAAAGTATCAGGCAGAGAATACTCCAGATTATAGCTAAAATTGAAAGAAAGACATCCATAGTTACTTCGAGTTCTGCTTATAATATTTGATGAGCTTGGGTACCACCTCTTCGACGGTTCCTACAATCACGTAGTCGGCGATGCGGTTGATGGGCGCATCGGGATCGGAGTTGATGCTGATGATGATACCAGAGTCCTGCATACCAGCGATGTGCTGAATCTGTCCAGAGATACCACAGGCGATGTAAACCTTCGGATGAACGGTCACACCTGTCTGACCAATCTGACGGTCGTGGTCGAGCCAGCCTGCATCAACAGCAGCACGGCTGCCACCTACCTCACCATGAAGCACCTTGGCCAACTGGAACAGCATGTCGAAGTTCTCCTTCGAGCCCATACCATAGCCGCCAGCCACAACGATGGGCGCACCCTTCAGGTTGTGCTTGGCAGCCTGCACCTCGTGGGTGAGCACCTTCACGACGAAAGCCTCGGGGCATACATACTTGCTAACCTCAGGATAAACCACCTCGTTCTTGGCCTTGCCGTCATAGAGAGCCTTCTGCATCACACCGCTGCGAACGGTAGCCATCTGCGGACGGTGCTCGGGGTTGACAATCGTTGCCACGATGTTACCACCGAAGGCAGGACGAATCTGATAAAGCAGATTGTCGTAGGTCTTACCAGCCTTCTTGTCCTCATACGAACCGATTTCCAACTCCGTGCAGTCAGCAGTCAAGCCGCTGGTCAGCGATGAAGAAACACGGGGACCGAGGTCGCGGCCAATGACCGTGGCACCCATCAGACAAATCTGCGGCTGCTCTTCCTTGAAGAGATTCACCAGAATATCGGTGTGGGGAGCACTGGTGTAAGGGAACAGTCCCTCGCCGTCGAAGACAAACAGCTTGTCGACACCGTAGGGCAGAATCTGATTTTCCACCTTGTCCTTGATGCCTGTACCTGCCACCACGGCATGGAGTTCTACATTCAATTGATTGGCCAACTTGCGGCCCTTGGTCAACAGTTCCTGAGAAACCTCCTGAACCTGTGTACCTTCAATCTCGCAATATACAAATACGTTGTTCATATTTATCTCTTATTAGCCAATAATCTTTTCTTCGAGTAATTCCTTAATCATTCCCTCCACATCGGCATCACTACTGGTAAGGGTTTTGCTCTCCTTAGCCTGGAACACAATGTTCTTCACGGCCTTCACCTTTGTGGGAGAACCGGCCAGACCACACTGGTTGGCATCGCCGTCAACGTCAGCTACGCTCCACTGGTTCAGCGTCAGATAGGGGCGCTCTTCGTAGAGCTTGTCGTAGGGCGTACCTTCGGCAGAACGTTCCATGGGGCAGGTAGCACGCTTGTACTTCATGACCAGCTTGGCGTTCTGCGGGCGACAGGGCGCAGCGCTTCCGTTCACTGTTACCACAACGGGCAGCGGAGCCTCTACAGTTTCCACACCACCGTCGATGACGCGGCGAATGAGAGCCTTGCCGTCTTCCACCTTCAGGATTTCCTCAGCGTAAGTCACCTGGTTCAGTCCTAACTTCTGGGCCACCTGCGGACCTACCTGGGCGGTATCACCATCAATAGCCTGACGACCACCAATGACCATGTCAACGTCGCCAATCTTCTTGATGGCCGTGGCCAGCGCATAGCTGGTAGCCAGCGTGTCGGCACCGGCAAACAAACGGTCGGTCAGCAACCAGCCGGTATCGGCACCACGATAAAGTCCTTGACGAATAATCTCACCTGCACGTGGAGGACCCATCGTGAGGATTCCTACTGTTGAGCCCGGATGCTGCTCTTTCAAGCGAAGAGCCTGTTCCAGGGCATTCAAATCTTCTGGGTTGAAGATAGCGGGTAGGGCGGCGCGGTTGACAGTTCCTTCTGCTGTCATGGCATCCTTACCCACATTACGGGTGTCTGGCACTTGTTTGGCCAGCACAACAATTTTTAAAGCCATAAATTATAAATGTATAATAATGAAATTTCAAAATCGCCTGCAAAATTACACTTTTTTGCGCACACAGCCAAATAAAATGCACAAAATCGGCAGAAACGTGCACATTTCTACCGTTTTGTGCAATTCTTATGTGACTATATATAATAATAGTTCGCGCGTAAGGAAGGCTATTTCATGATGACCTTCTTTCCCTGATGCAGGTAGATGCCCGGGTGTGTCGGCTGGGCATTCAGCACCTGTCCGTCGATGGTGAACCAACGGTTGTCGCCAGTCTCTGGCTGTCGGCTGACGGGCATAATGGCAGTAGCGTCCTCCAGAATGGCGGTAATAATGACCTGTGTGCTGTTGGTAGGCATGGTGAACGTATATTCCGCGCCCTCAATGTCCTGAGTCGTCATGGTGCTGCCGGTGAAGACAACATGCCAGCCCTTCACTTTCTTATTGCCGTTCTGCTCACCGCGCAGTGTCACCTGTCGTCCGGCAAAGAACTTGCCGTCGAACGTGCCTTCTGAGAGCCTGATGCCGTTGAACAGGATGCTGACCTGCTGCAAGTCGTCGGCATTGACATTGTTGTTGATGGTCATGGGAATCAGGTTGCCCAGCTGGAAGTAGTCCTTCAGGTGCTGGTAGAAGTACCCCGTGCGCTGTTTGATCCAGGTGCGGGCAAAGCTCATGTTATTGCTGTAGTTGACCCACGAGTAGTACAGTTGTTTATGGTAGGGGTACTCCGTCTTAATCATATCGTACATGGGGTCCCATACCGCACAGGTGCCCTTTTCGTTCATGAAGTCGCCCATGTAGATGGCACTGCGGTCAATGAATTCCCGTTTGAAGTCTTCAATTTCCATCAGACGCCGGAACAGCCGCGTGTGCTCGTATTTGTTAGCCCAGTTGCGCCAACCCGAGTCATAGTTGGGGTCATAGAGCCACTTAATGTAGTTGAAGTTGGCATCCTGGTTATATAGGCCGAGTCCGAAGTCCGTGTCCTTGGCTATCCAGCGCCACTTGCCGCCTTCGGTCTTAGGCCGCCACATGACGATATTATTGCCGGGGAAGTCGCAGTTCATGTAGTAGGCATTCATAATCATGAGGTTCAGAAACTCCTCCCAGTCCATCCATTCGGCATATTCTGCCAAGGTGTGATCATGCTGGGCATAGAAGGCCTTGAAGGCAGTATAGTTGTCCCAGTCGCCTTCCTTCAGCTCTGTCCAGTTTTCAAACATGTCCAGGTCCTCCAGTCCGTCGTAGTTGCTGTAGATGTTGTCCTCGTTCGACCGCTCACGAATGTTGAGCATGCCTTTGTACGAGCCGTTGATATACACAATGGCGGGTCGCCATGCCTGCCAGTCCAGGTCAACGTGCTTTGCCATGGTACACTGTATGATGGCATCGCGCAGGTAGAGTCCGTCAAAGTCGTTGCCGGCATTACGCAGGGCCAGCGACTTGAAGTCGGTGATGCCTGGCCGCTGGTCGGGGAAGAACTCATACTCAAACCGCTTGGTACCGAAGCGCTTGTTGGCATAGATGGCCAGCGACTTCAGCGCATTGCCGCGCGTGGCGCCGCCCATGATGCGTGTCTCGCAGAGCTGATTGAGTATGCTCTGGGTGCCGGTGCCCTCAAAATACTCCAGATTGATGGGGCGTCGCCAGTCGTACTCGTAGTTATGCTTGCCGTTGGTGTAGCTGTCAGAGTAGATGCCTATCTTCGAGTCGTTCAGGTATCTGTTGTCTGTAACGATGGAGATGACGGGCAGTGTCAGCTCGCGATTGGTGGGGAAGAAGATGTAGGAATGCACCGTGGAGCGTGGTGACAGGTAACCGTCGCAGAACAGCTTGGCGCAGATGGTTCGGTTGGTGTTGAAGGTCATCGTGTTGCCCGAGGTGAATATCGGGCTGTTGGTTGTCGGCTCAATGCCGTTGGTGGTGTAGCGAATGACGGTGCCCTCGGGCGACCCTTCGGGCACGCTGATGGACAGTTGTATGCTCTCTCCCTGCCTTACCACACAACCCGTCTGGCTGAACACGGGGGCATCGAGAATGTCCTTCGAGGTTCTTCCGCAGTTGGCGGCACCGGGGGTGGGGGTCAGCTGGTAGCCCCACGAGTCGCTGCCGTCGGTCTTGCGGCCGTAGGCAATGTTGGGTGCCGGCTGCTTCTTCTGTATGGTCACGTTATCCACGACGTTGCCGTTCTGGTAGAGCCATACCTCTGCATTCTTACCTGAATCTAACCGGAAGTCGGTATGCAACCCTGTGGCCTCCTTGTCACAATATATAATAAGGTACTGCTTGGGTCCCAACGTCTGGACGGGCAGCTGCCAGGCCTCAGCGGCATTATCCTCTATGCCCAGCTTGAATTGGCCGATGTTGACGGCTGATGTGCCGCTGTTGTACAGCTCGACCCATGAGTCAGGAAACTCGTTGAGGTCATCCATGATGCAGTCAATGTTCGACTGCATGACCTCGTTAATTACCACTTGTGCCTGAGCCATCATGGCTGTTGCAACGAAAAGTGCTGAAAGTAGAATCTTCTTCATTTGTAATATGGTTTTCAGTTTTCGGCTGCAAAATTACAAAATAATTATGAATTACTAACGATTAATGATTAATTATTTACTACCTTTGACCTGCTGTCTAAGGAAGGCTGCTCCTTGGAAATGAAAATAAATCGGGATTTATTTTGCATTTCGCTCGGTTTGCACTACCTTTGCAGCATGATTGACAGGGCGACCGTCGATAAGATACTGGACGCTACGAACATCGTCGATGTGGTGAGTGACTTTGTTAACCTTCGCAAGGCGGGTGTTAACTATAAGGGTTTGTGCCCTTTCCACGACGATACCACCCCGTCGTTCATGGTCTCTCCTTCCAAGCAGATTTGCAAGTGCTTTGCCTGTGGCAAGGGCGGCACGGCCGTCTCTTTCCTCATGGAACACGAGCAGATTACCTATACCGAGGCGCTGCGCTGGCTGGCCCGTAAGTACAACATTGAGATTGAGGAGCGTGAACTGACCGACGAGGAGCGTCGTCAGCAGAGCGAGCGGGAGTCCATGTTCATCATCAATGAGTGGGCTAAGGACTATTTTCATGGTATCCTGAAAGACGACCCCGACGGCATAGCCATTGGCAAGCAGTACTTCCGCAGTCGTGGCATTCGCGACGACATCATCGAGAAGTTCCAGTTAGGCTACGCGCCGCAGAAGCGTGATGCACTCGCCTTGGCAGCACAGAAGGCAGGCTATAAGGCGGAATTCTTAGTGAAGACGGGACTGTGCTTTGAAGTGAGAAATGAGAAATTAGGAATGAGAAATGATGATTTCTCATTACGCGACCGCTATGCTGGCCGTGTTATCTTCCCTTGGCTGAACGTCAGCGGTAAGGTGGTGGCCTTCGGTGGCCGTGTGCTCGACTCCAGGACGAAGGGTGTAGCCCAGAAGTATGTCAACTCGCCCGATTCTGATATCTACCATAAGGAGCGTGAGCTCTACGGTATCTTCCAGGCCAAGCACGCCATAGCCAAGCAGGACTGTGTCTATATGGTAGAGGGCTATACCGATGTTATCGCCATGCACCAGTGCGGACTGGAGAACGTTGTGGCTAACTCGGGCACGGCACTCTCTGTCTATCAGATTCGGCTGCTGCATCGCTTCACCAGCAACATCGTACTGCTCTACGACGGCGACGAGGCGGGCATACATGCTGCCCTTCGTGGTACTGACATGCTGCTTCAGGAGGGTATGAACATCAAGGTGCTGGTATTGCCCGACGGTGACGACCCCGACTCGTTCAGTCGCAAGCATAATGCCGAGGAGTTCCGCAACTATATACAGGAGCACCAGACGGACTTCATACAGTTTAAGACCGACCTCATGCTGCGTGGCGTTACTGATCCCATTAAGCGCTCAGAGGCCATCGGCAGCATTGTCAAGAGCATCAGTGTCATTCCCGACCCCATCAAGCGTGACACGTATCTGCACGACTGCGCCTCACGCTTAGGAGTGAAGGAGCAGACGCTCATCAACTCCATGAACCAGAACATCCGCGAGTATCGGGAAGAGAAACGAAAGGAAATGCAGAGAAGAGAGGAGAGTGGAGAGAGGAGAGTGGAGAGTAGAGAGTGGAGAGAGGGGAGTGGAGAGAGGAAAGTGGAGAGTGGAGAAGAGCCGCAGGGCACAACTCCTTCCTCCTTCCACTCTCCTCTCTCCTCTCTCCACTCTCCTCTCTCTTCAGTAGCCTCCTCCGTTGAGCGCCTTATTGCCCAGGTCATAATCCGTCATGGTGACGAGGTCCTTTTCGACAACTTGGAGACCGAGGACGGGGGGACGGTGAGTCTTACCGTGGCACAATACATTGACTACGACCTGTCGCAAGACGGGTTGCAACTCTCTGACGAGCGCTATCGCCGCATACTGGCTGAAGCGGTAGAGCACAGCGGCGAGTCTGGCTTTAAGGCCGAGACCTACTTCGTGCGCCATCCTGACCCGCAAATCAGTCAGCTGGCCGCCGACCTCGCCATCAGCCGTTACCAGCTCAGCCCCAGCATGAAGGTGCCGCAGCGCGAGGGTGACCTTGCACGGCGTGTCACTCATCTGGTGCTCGACTTCCGCATGGACATCGTGGAACACCAGCTGAAGGAACTGGACCGACAGCTACACGAGTCCTCCAGCGACATGAGCCGTGTCATGCAGATTATGCAGCAAATCAAGCAGACACAGGAACTTCGCAACGCCCTCGCCCGCCAACTGGGTAACGACGTAATGGCTTGACGTCGAAGGTCAAATCAAAAAAAAACATGCACGGACTATATATTGCAGGCGTAATTCTCTACTGGCTCATTATGACACTGGCCGTCGTCCATGTCGTAATGGACAACCGGCAACCGGCCAAGACCATGGCGTGGGTGCTGGTCATTCTCTTTGTGCCTGTCGTAGGTTTCGTGCTTTACCTCTTCTTTGGTGTCAACACCCGTCGTGAGCGCATGGTCAGCCAACGCTCGCTCGACCAGTTGTCGAAACGCTCCATGCTCGGCTTCGTGGAACAGCAGAACCTGCAGCTGCCCGAACGCCATCTGCCCCTCATCGACCTTTACATCAACCAGAACTTCTCACTGCCCTTCAAGGACAACGACCTGCAGCTGCTCTGTGACGGCGAGGAGTTCTTCCCCTCACTCTTTCAGGCCATTGGTGCAGCCCGTGACCATATACACATTGACCTTTACATCATCGAGGACGACCCCCTGGGCATGCTCGTCAGCGACATGCTTATCGACAAAGCCCGTCAGGGCGTGGAGGTTCGTCTTATCTATGATGATGTAGGCTGCTGGAACGTCAGGCACCGGTTCTTTGAGCGTATGCGCGAAGAGGGCATTGAGGTGGTGCCGTTCCTGCCCGTGCGCTTCCCCTCGTTCACCAGTAAGGTGAACTACCGTAACCACCGCAAGCTCATCATCATCGACGGCCGCGTCGGCTTCATTGGCGGCATGAACATCGCCCTGCGCTATTATAATAAGGGAACCTCCCCCTGGCGTGACCTCATGGTCCGCGTTGAGGGCACCGGAGTCTATGCCCTTCAGCGTGCCTTCCTCATCGACTGGTACTTCGTTGACCGTACCCTCATCTCTTCCCGTAAATACTATCCTAACGTCAACGTCAACGACAACGTCAACGAGAACGTCAACGAGAACGTCAACGAGAACGTCAACGCTCCGCTCGGCCCGCAGGGACGCTTGCCAGAGCAAGAACGCTCAACGCTCATACAAATCGTCACCAGCGGCCCCGTGTCACCCTATCCGGAGATTATGCAGGGCTACGTGCACGCCATTTCCAGCGCCAAGCATACCATCATGATGGAGACACCCTATTTCCTGCCTACCGAACCCGTGCTCTTCGCCTTGAAAATGGCCGCCCTGCGTGGTGTTGACGTACGCCTCATAGTGCCCCTGCGCTCCGATGCACGCTTCGTGGAATGGGCCAGCCGCAGCTACCTGCGCGAAGTGGCCGAGGCGGGCGTGCGCGTGTGGCTCTACGCTGACGGCTTCCTCCACTCCAAGTTCATGGTGGTCGATGACTCCCTCTGTACCTGCGGCTCCACCAACATTGACTTCCGCTCCTTCGAGAACAACTTCGAGAGTAACATCATCATTTACGATGCCGCCATGGCCTCCCGCTTCCGCGATGTCTTCCTCAGCGACCAGCATCATGCCCGTCAGCTCAGCGACGTGCCCGAACGCCTCCATCCCCCCTTCCTGAAGCGACTCTTGGAAAGCCTCACCCGCCTGCTGGCCCCACTGTTTTGAAACCCCATAGCCCCTCTTATCCCCCGCCATACCATTGCGGCACACTTCATTAAACTTTGGCAACGATATATTGGTAAACGCACGATGAATTTCTATTCTATTGCTATCCGTGTGTTTAAATGCATGGTTTTGCGTGTTAAAATGCACGACTTTTTACCTAAAAAGCGGCCATTTCGTATGATTATCTCAAGCACTTTTTCACACCACCAAAAGCACTTTGACACACCAACCCATGCGTTTTGACATGCCACCCCGTGCGTTTTGACATAAGCTACTCTGACTACTAACCACCTTGCACCACTTTTCTGCCGAAAAAGTTTGGTGGTTTCGTTTCTTATTTGTAATTTTGCGGCATAACGAAAAAACAGAAGCTTATGATAACCGTTGCCAACCCAATTTACGACGTAGTGTTCAAGTACCTCATGGAGGACAAACGCATAGCCCGTATCATCCTGTCGGCCCTGCTGAAGGAGGACATCGTGGAGGTGGAGATGCGCCCTCACGAGTACGTCAACGACAAGCGCGACTCGGTGTCGGTGCTCCGCATAGACTTCGGGGCACGCGTGCGCCAGACCGACGGCTCAGAGAAGCTGATACTGATAGAACTGCAGAAGACGTGGCTTGAGACGGAGACGCTGCGCTTCCGGCAGTACCTGGGCGTACAGTACGACAACCCGGACAACATGCTCGCGGGCGGCGAGCACGCCCTGCCCATGGTGGCCGTCTATCTGCTGGGCCACCGTGTGGGCGACATCGACGAGCCGGTGCTCTACGTCAGGCACAAGTCGTACGACAGCGACGGACAGTTGGTGACGAAAGGACTACCTAATCCGTTTGTCGATAGCCTGACGCACGACAGCATCATCGTGCAGATACCGCTGCTGCGCGGCCTGCTTTCAGGCAGCGGCGACGGCCGTCAGCGGGGCAAGAGCCGCTTGGACAAGGTGCTGAGCATTTTCGACCAGAGCAACGGCGAGGGGCGAAACAAGCGCGTGTTGAACATCGACGATAGTCTCTACAGCGGCGATGCCGACATGGAGCACATCCTGCAGCGTCTGGCCATGGCAGCCGGTGACTCTAAGCTTCGTCAGGACATGAACATCGAGGAGGAGTTTATCTCGGCCATCGAGCGGCGAGACACGGAGATTCTGCACCGCGACTACGAACTGGCCAAGCAAAAAGTCCTATTGGACGAGCAGAAGACGCAGTTGGACGAGCAGAAGACGCAGTTGGACGAGCAGAAGACGCAGTTGGACGAGCAGAAGACGCAGTTGGACGAGCAGAAGACGCAGTTGGACGAGCAGAAGACGCAGTTGGACGAGCAGAAGACGCAGTTGGACGAGCAGAAGACGCAGTTGGACGAGCAGAAGACGCAGTTGGACGAGCAGAAGACGCAGTTGGACGAGCAGAAGACGCAGTTGGACGAGCAGAAGACGCAGTTGGACGAAGCTCATACTCAGTTAGACGAAGCTCATACTCAGTTAGACGAGCAGAAGACGCAGCTGGACGAACAGAAGACGCAACTGAAGAAGTCGGTACAGATGCTTCGTGCAGCCAACCTTTCAGCAGAGACCATTGCCACCAGTCTCGGCATGACCGTTGAACAAGTAAAGGCCTTCTTCGAAAAGGAATAAACCTCAGTGACCGGTCGGCCTTCCAAGAAATGTTGGGCTTTTCTGACGCCCAACCCACTTTTCAGCCGAAAAGTTCGGCGGTTATCTTTTGCAACTTCAGGGCAAGAACAGTCAACCTTGCCTTTTTCTTTTTACGACGAGCGGAAAAAATGGCTATGCAAAGGTTGTCAGCTATAGATCGAGGGACAGGTTATTGATTTTCCAAACCGACCAATCACCTGTCCCCGTATCCCCCAACAAACTCCAAATTTCAACTTGTTCACGATAGCGTAGCGCGGTAGTTGCTGACGGTCTGCCCCGTACAGCGCAGGAACTGCTGGTAGAAGTAGCTGCGGTCGTTGAAGCCCGAGGCCTGAGCTATGCGCATCATGGTCCAGTCGGGGTGCTCCCTGAGCAGCTGTTGTGCGTGTTCTATGCGCTTACGCACGCGCCACGTGCGGAAGTCCTCGCCTACGACCTTGCTGAAATAAGCGTGAAACTGCGCCAGGCTCATGTCCAACTCCAGAGCTATAACTTCGACGGCCTTGTCGGTCTCCAAGTATCCCCCCCGCTCTATCCAGGCTACGAGGCGGTCGGGGTGCGGGGCGTCGGCGTTGACGACAGCTGCGGGGGCAGGGGCGGGCTGCTTCTGTAGCGCGGGCAGAATGATGGTGGAGCTGAGCTGATAGTTGATGAAGCTGGCTGCCAGGAAGGCGTAGTAGAGGGCCAGCAGCAGCGTCAAGCCCACGGCGACGGCCCTGTTGCCCAGCACCATGAGCAGCGTGAGCAGGCCTACGGCCAACGCAGCCCAGAACAGTAGGCCCAGCCAGCGCAGCGAGCGCTCTATCTCCTCCTCTTCGTAATAGGCCGAAATCTGGGCTTTGAACTGCCGGTGGCAGCGCAGGTACCAGCGCGTATAGAAGGCCAGCAGCACGAGGTAGAGCAGCACCATAAGTTCATAGACGTAGAAGAACACCTGTTGCGGCAGCAGGAAGAAGGTGCCCACGAGCGCGGCGTCGGCCACGGCGATGACCGCCAGCTGCCACAGCACGCGTCTGAGAGTCACCTCTTCAGGCCTGATGAGCACAAGCACGGCCATGGTGAAGAGCATGGCTTGCAGGTAGCTCATGGCCAGGGCCAGACAGCTGCCTAAGTAGCTGATGTCGCCTTCGGGGTCGAAGCTTATCTGCACGAGGTTCAGCAGGCCGAGCGTAAAGACGGCTACGGTAAGCGCATATTTCGCCAGGTGGAACTTGGCGGCCCGCTCGTTCTGGCGGGTTTTGATGATGGCCAGAATGAGGCCCGTCACAATCATGCTGCCTGATGCTGCCAGCATGGCGTCGAAGAAAAGTTGGTCTGTCATCGTCAATATGTGAACTTTTATGGTGCAAAGGTAAGGAAAAAACTGTAGAGTTTAGCATGTGTAGGTGTGGAGTTTTGGTGAAAACACTAAAACTCCACACTTTATTTCATGGGCTGACGCGCCAAAAACACTATCTTTGCAGGGTTAAAGCAGCAAAGACAAACCATAAAACATATACCAATTATGAGAACGAACCAGATTCTATTTTCCTTCCTAACAAGGAAACAGCATGACGACAGCAGGCCGCTGAGCCGCTGGCTGAGCTTGATGCTGTCGCTCGTGGTGTCAGCCACTGTGCTGGCGCAGACGGGAGACGTCATCACCTTTACGGGCGGTCAGGCCGACCCGAAGGACCCTAACATCTATGTCATTGACGCAGGTAGCGCGGGAGCTGACGAAACGAGCTTCAGCGTGACACTCAGCCGTCCGCAAGGCACTACGGCCCAGCGTACGGCCAGCATCACGCTGAAGAACCTCATCTCGTTCGACGAGACAATCGTCACCTTTACTCCTGGCGAGACGAGCAAGACCATCAGCCTGACGGTGTATTCGCAGGACTCCTGGAGCGGCCTCCTGCCTGGGGTCTTCTCCGTGTCGGACTGCTTGCACGCTGACGCTGCCTACCAGGTGCTGCTGCTCAACATCAACCGCACGCGGGCGGCAGAACCAGCACAGTCAGAGTTAGCGACGCAGTTGGAAGTCATACAAAACACCTATGGTTTCAGCAGCCGTTGGCAGACTCTCGACTACTGGGGCGAGTACGTGTTGCTGATCGTAGAGCTGCCCACCGACGTTCGCGTGACGGAGGAAAGCCGCTATGTGCTTGAAGCTCGCTATGCCGACCACAGCACCCTGGCTCCCGATGCCGACGACTACGGGCAGGCCCGCACTCGCCAGCTGGAGCTCACGCCTCTCAACGCAGGCTCTGTGTGCAGCAAGGCTTACTACCTTTACCATCCGCAGGACGACGAGTTCATGCACACCTACTTCGACGACAACTACAACAACCGCACCTCTACGGCCACGATGGCGACGGTCTATCCGACCCGTGAGTTGGGACCCTTCGAAGTGGCCAACCCCGCCGACGGCGCCCTGAAGTACCTCTTCTACTCACAGACCGACCTGCCCGAGAATGCGGCAGGCTTCCAGGTACTGGTAGAAAGGCAGAAGTTCCTGCCCCATTTCTCCAATGTCAGCATAGACAAGACCACGGCCAAGAGCGGCGAGACGCTCACCCTCACGGCCACGATGGACAACTGGCAACTGGTGAAGCGCGCCCAGCAAGAGAACTTCATGAACTCCTTTGGCGTGACCCTCGACGAGGGCGAGAGCCTGGCACCGCGTCAGGCCTCTTTCGACGAAGCCACAGGGCAGCTCACCCTACGAGTGACCATGCCAACGGTGACCACCGAACGGGTGATAAACGTCGATTTCGGGCCACTGAAGGAAGGTGGCTACTTCCCCAAGCTGGCCATCGCGGGTAGCGGTTCGTTTGCCGTGACCGTTCAGCCAGAGGCGGCTACCGCCGTGGCAGCCCAGCAGATCGTCTTCGAAGGTCTGCCTGCCGACGGCGCCACCATTTCGTTGGAGAAAGACCGCTGGGGCAGTGCCATCAACAGAGAATACCCGCTCCACATCAGCACCCTGCCGGCCAACGCCACCGATGCCAGCGCCGTCAGCTACAGCGTGACCAACAGCGGTGGGGCCGATGCCGAGATCGAAGGGTGGGCCGAGCGTGGCTTCTTCCTTGACCCGGGCACGGTCAGCGGCACCATCACCCTAACGGCCACCCTGCCCAGCGGCGTGTCGGCCTCGCGCACCTTCCATGTGCAGTCGGCTCCGCCTTTCGGCAAGACGGTCGTCAACAAATACAACATCGGCACCGCCTTCCCGCTGCTGCAGTTCGGGCTGGAGATCACCGACGACTGGATGGTGGAGGGCGACAAAGTGACCGTCAACTTCACCCATGCCAACGGCACCACCTGGACAGAGCGCTATACCTTCAGCGACCTGAAGCGGCACCAGACCGACTGGCAGAACAGCTATCTCTACGACCTGCCCTTTGGCTTCACTGAGGAGCACCCCGACGTCGATTCTGATGCCACGGTGGGCCAGCCGCTCGTCACGGCCCAGGTGCTGCTGCCTGTGAAGGACGGTTCGGGCCACCAGGCAACGGTCGAGGCTACAGCCACCCTTGTGCCCGAACTCAAGCGCCTTTCGTTCAGCGACCATACGGAAATCTTCCGCCTCCACAGCGATGTACATCGCGCCGAACTCACCTCCGAGGTCATGTACCTGCCTCGCAAGGGCTTCACCGTGGGGTATGAGATTCCCGAACTGGGCCTTCGCGAGACCTACTCCAATCTCAGTGGCGAAGCCGTACCCTCCTGGCTTCAGTTAGTGGAAGATGGCCTGTACTATACCGCCCAGATCACCGTACGGCCCGACATAGGCCATCAGTATACGAGACTCCACCTCTACACGCTGGCCCAGCGGAGTTACGATGTCAGCGAGACAATGGAGCGGTTTGAGACCTGCGAAGCCGATTTCGTCTATCACGGCGTAGAAACAGGTGTCATCTACTACGTCAACGGCCAGGAGGTCAGTGGCGACCTCACCTTCGACGACGGCAAATCGCTGCAGGAGTTCGTGACCGAGCTGAAAGCCACCGGATTTACACAGACCAAGTGTCTCGAACCGGGCTATTTGTCTGTTGACAGGCTCCGAGACATCGTCTATGAAACACGTGCCTGCTTCACCATCTACGACGCGATATTCGGTGAAGGGGCCGACCTGACGCTGTCGTGCGAGGGCGAGGTCATCCAGCAGGTGAGCCGCTACAACGGCGTGATAGCCTTCATGCCGCCCACCGACGGCCGCACCTACACGCTCACCATCTATTTCCCAGCCTACGACAAGACCTACACCAACACCTTTGTCAGCCATCCGCTCGACAACATCCATCAATTCGCCGTGACCTGCGACACATTCAACGGTGATATCAGCTATATAGAAAACGGAGTAGAGCACACCATAGAGCTGGATTTGGCAAGTAGGCCTAATGGGAGCAACCTGATGTACTTCTATGCTGAAGAACCGGTATCCTTCACCTTCCATTCAGGTGACAAGTTCGCACGCGTCAACATACCCAACATATTCCAACCGCTGCAGAAGAACTTTGTGCCAGAACTGCGTGAGCTGCAACGTGTTTACAGCGAAGCGGAAGCTATTGCCAACAGTTACAACCATCACCTCCTGTGGAGCACCTATCCGGCAGGCTTCTGCAAGTGGGACAGCCCCAACCCCTACTTCTGCTTCACCTACCTCAACGACCTCTGCCTGGGCAGCACGCTTGTCACGGTGGTCGATCGCCAGGGCCAGCCCATCACCGATGCCACGGTCAACTTTGCTTGCGTGGACAAGGACATGGTGCCACAAGGGGATAGTGGTACAGTCACTTACAATGCCCAAGCCGGAGGCTATCTCATCAGTGCCGACCCCGACCTCTACGCCGAGCTTATTGAGGTGGTGGCCCCGGGCTACCAGCCCATGCTCAACACCATGTATCTTTGGGACTATGAGTACTACGCACGCAACTGGGGCAGAGAGCGCGCGCTCAACATAAAGACACGCCACTACACCATTGTGCTCAACCCCACCGAAGAACGCGTCAACAGCGTCTCGCTCGAAACACTCATGCGACAGGGCACCGTGCGCCATGGAAGCATTAAGGCATCGTTCGTCACCGCCGACCTGATGGCCACCGATGCCACCGACCAGGTAGACTACTCACAGACCGCCGACTACGAGACGGTGACGAAAAACGTGCGCGAAGGGCGTACCGGCACCGACGGATGGAGCGGCACAAAGTATGCCCACATCTACGGCTGCATGCCCCTGACAGAGACTACTCCCGAAGAAACCACCCTGCAGCTCGTGGGCACATCGCTCAACTTGCAGCCTGCCAGCACGACGACCATCAGTCGCAGTGTGTTCACACAGTTCAGCCACGACTACTGCCTCTTCGACTTCGACCTGGCCGACCAGATTGCCACAGGCACCACCTTGCAGCCCGCACTCATGGCCAACGGCGAGACGCTACTCACGCTGCCCTCACTGCACAACAGCAGTATCGACCTCATCGCACTCTCAGAGGAGAATAATGTTAAAATAGAGCCCAATGCCCAGAGCCTGACCGAAATCGACAACAGCGCCGAGGCACAGGGCGTGGATATGAAGGACACGGGCAAGGCCTTCGACAAGTTCAACTTTCAGGTGCCTAACGTACTGCCCTTCACGGTGAACATCGAGCGCGACGGCGACTACTTCCTGGTCCGTGCCGTCTGCGAAGTCAACTTCCTGCCTGGCGGACCGCTCACGGACGCCATGGGAAAACTTGACGACCTGAAATACTTCGACGAGCAGTTCCAGGCCTGTATGGATGCCGTCAACGCAGCCAAGCCCCACGATGACGACTTCTTCAACGACATCCCGCGCTGGCCGTCGGCATTCGTCGGCGTCAAGGGTTTCCTCAGCGGTATCGGACACATCAACCGCCAAACGGGCAAGCTCGACATCAATTTCTACGACGGAGGCATTTCGTTTGAGGCTTCGGCCACGGCACGGGCCGACGTCAGCTTCTTCATCGGTGGTTTCGGCCTCTCGCTCGATGCCAAGATAGCTCTTACGATGGCTGTCATCAACCGCGCCGCAGCCAATGGCAATGTGGCGACGCTGCCAAAGATCGATTTCCAGATTGACACCCAGTGCCGTGTGAAGATGTGCGCCTGGGCCTACGGAGGCATCGACATCTGGATTGCCAAGGCCGCTGTCGGCGTGCAGGGAGGCGGGTTAATTGACGTTGCTACGCGTACCATCATACCTACCTACGACCACCAGCCCAGCATGGGATTCAAGACCGACCTGCGCCTGGCCATGGAGGTGTTTGCCGAAGGCAAGTTCCTCTGCTTCAAGAAGAAGAAGAGCTGGACCATCTTCGACGTCAGCAAGACCTATCTCTCGCCCGACGACAATACCAACCCCTTCCACCCCGACTACGGCGAAGCCATCTTCTCCTATGCCCGGCAGCAAAATATCACCCAGACCTACCGCAAGCTGCGCCGCAAAGCCCTGACCGACCTCGGCACTCCGATTATCTCGGACGTCAGCGGCATGGCGCGACCTGCCTACCTCATGGGAGGCAACAGCCTGCTGTTCAACAACCTGAAGACACCCGGCAACTACAACGACGACCGCTTGCAGGTGTTCAGCAACGGCAGCAAGACCGACCTCATCGCACAGACCGACGTGGATGCACCGATGTACGACTTCAGCACCGCTCATGGCGGGGGACTCGAGATGGTGGCCTACGAGCAAGTGAGTCAGTCCATTGACAAGGCAGAGCTTGAAGCGCTCTCCGACGAAGACCAGGTCCGAGACATCAGTCAGAAGACGGAGGTATATGTGGCCTCGCGCCAGGCCGGCGGGGCATGGACTACCCAGCAGGTGGGCACCTACTGGGGGCGCGCCTGCATCAACCCCGCCGTGGCCGTACAGGCCGACGGGCAGGCTGCGGCCGTGGTGTGGCAGCAGGGCAAGGTGAAGTTCAGCGAACAGGGCGACCGCTACATCGACGGCAGCCTGATGCTCGCTCGCTACGATGCCACGGACGGATGGAGCTATCCCATTGAAATCAAGCGCATTCATCGCCGCAGCGTGCCCGCCGACTACCAGCTGACCATGAGCCAAGACAGCATTCTCGTCATGCTCACACTGAAACAAGACATCGACAACAGCCAGACAGGCGCATCGATCGTCTATATCAGCGTGTCGCCTACTGACAGGGTGCGCGAGCGCTACACACTCCTCGAGGGCAGCCGGCCCCAGATGGTCAACGTTGGCGGAAGCAACCTCGTGGCCTTCCTCCAGCAGACCGACAACGGGCGCGACATAGCCCTCAACAGCGTCAACATGAAGGGCGAGTCCACTGGAAAGATTGCCGGCACCATGGGCATGAATCGACGCATGGTGAACAGTTTCCGCGTCATAGCCGACGACGAGGCCACCGACCTCAGCGACGTGGCACTGCTGTGGAGCCAGACCGACCAGGAGTCCACCACCAATGCCGACGAGCAGAAGGAGTTCGCCTTCAAGAACAGGATCTATGCCGCCAAAATCTGTTCCAACGACAATAGCCTCTACTTCTCCACACCCATCGAGGTAGCCACATTGCCCGCCGACGTCCTGCTGCAGTCGATGGACGGTTTCCTGGACGGACTCGACATGAAAGTAGCCTACTGCGTTGCCAACGACAACGATGGTGCCGCCATCATGGAGAGCCCCGTAGCATTCACCAACGACATTGGCCATACAGTCAGTTTCAATCCCTACGTCGTTTCAAACGAGCAGCAGGTGCCCGTGACAATAACGGTGATGAACAACGGCTTCGAGCCCATCAATCGCATCGACGTAACCATGGACGGCAACACCACTTCGCATGACGTGAAGCTCATGCCGATGGAGACAACAGACCTACAGGTGCTCTACCGCGTCAGCGACGGCTTCGACGGCACCATCAGCTACGACGTGACGGCCAACTTTACGCCCGCCAACAGCAATGCGCTGAAGGCACGCCGCAAGCCCCTGGCCGCAAGACCGCGCCGCATACAGCAGAGCGGCACGCAGTTCAACGTGCGACAAATCGACATGGCCCTGAAGGTGCTGAGCAAGAAGACCGACTCCACAACGGGCGTGACGACCATCGTGGCCGAGGTGAACAACGCCTCGCTGCTGCCCCTGGCCCCGGACATGACCGTCACGGCGGGCCTCTACGCTACGCCACTGGCCACTGAGTCCGTAGGGAGCGTAGTAACCTTGAGCGCCGCCGACCTCTACGATGCCTCGGCTGAGCAGAAGAACAAAGTGAAGATTGTCACACTGACGGCCCAGCAGCCCGACTTCGACCAGGTGCTCTACCTGCGCACCACGCCCATGCTGGACGACGAGACGCTGAAGGACGTGCGCCCCGCGAACAACGTGCTGGCCGTGAGACTGCCAGGTAAGTTCCTGCTCGGCGACGTGAACGTCAACAAGCGCATTGACATCGGAGACGCCGTCTGCATCGTCAACCACATGGTGAGCAAGAGCAACAGCGTCTTCGAGGCCAAGGCGGCCGACCTGAACGGAAACGGACAGATAGACATCGGAGACGCCGTATGCATCGTCAACCAGCTGGTGGGCAAGGCTACAGCGCCCGTACAGCAGCTGCCCATTGAGATGACCGACGGGCAGGAGCCGCAGTAAATGAATTGGGTGTTAGGTGTTGGGTGTTAGGTGTTGGGTGTTAGGTGTTGGCTAAGCCGCCTTTGACCTTTGACCTGTAGCTGTTAAGTGTTAGATAAAGAAGTAAACAAAAATGTATATATGATGAAAAAGTATGTATTATCTTTATGTGTCTTGCTCGCCATGGCGGGCAGCACAAGGGCTGACGACGCGTTCAGCGTCGATGACGTGTCGCTCCCGGTGAATGCGGAGGCGGGGCTGACCGTACGCTTCAGCCTCGACGAGGGAAGCACCTGTTCGGGCTACACCTTCTGGCTGCAACTGCCGGAAGAGGTGGAGGCAGTGACCAGCGCGAATGGAAACATTGACTACACGCTGGGCGACAGCTACGATGCCGCGCCGGTCTTTACGCCCAACATGGACGGGGGCTACCTGAAGGTGGCCTGCCTGAACGCCAACAGCGACCCGCTGAACAAGCAGCAGGGAACGCTCGTGACCTTCCGCCTGAGGCTGAAGGAGGGACAGACGGTCAGCGTGGGCGACGTGCTCAGCGGAAAACTGCTCAAGGGTGTCATCTCTGCCGAGAACGGAAGCATTCACGATGTGGCTGACGATGACTTTACCATCACCATTGCAGAGGCGGCCGACCTTCGTACACTCCTTGACGAGACTTCAACCACAGTCCCTGCTGCTGCTGAGGGCGTCGATGTGCGCGTGAAGCGCACCATCAAGGCTAACGAGTGGAGCACCATCTGTCTGCCGTTCGCTATGACTGCGGAGCAGGTGAAAGCCGCATTTGGTGACGATGTGGAGTTGGCAGACTTCACCAGTTGGACTCCAGAGGAAGACGACGAGGGTGCTATTGTCAGCATTACAGTCGGGTTCACGGATGTAGCGGAGATTGAGGCTAACCATCCCTATATTATTAAGGTATCATCGGCCATCAGCGAATTTACTGTTGACGGTGTTGACATCGACCCCGAGGAAGAACCTGTGGTACAAGTGGGTAGAAAATCATCTGAGCGCGGCTGGATGTATGGTACATACATTGTGACGAAGGTGCCTGAGGAAAACCTGTTCCTCAGTGAGAACAAGTTCTGGTACTCTACGGGTAATACGACCACAAAGGCATTCCGTGGCTATTTTATGTTCCGTGATGTGCTGGATGCTTATTATGATGAAACTTCCGCTCCCATTTATATCAGCATTGGCGGCGAGACGACACGCCTTGACCAGCTGAACATTGACGGTGAGGATTCGAACTATTACGACCTTAACGGTCGCGTGGTGAAGACTCCGCAGAAGGGTGTGTATATTCGTAATGGTAAAACGGTAATAGTAAAGTAAAAGACGATGAAGAAAGAATATAAGATTCCGATGATAAGTGTGGTTGCGGTGTCAACCATGCAGATGCTGGCAGCAAGTGGCGTCAACGGCAAGGGAGGCAAGATTGGCTATGGCGGTGTGGATAGCGGCGGCACGAAAGACCCGTCGGCCCCCGCCTATGAGGACTATGATGACGAAGAGGAGGAGGAATACTAAAGTCCCCCTCCATCACCCATCACCCAACACCCATCACCCAACACCCATCACCCTCTGGCAGTCGTACACTCATTGACCAGATAGACAATGCTCATGTAGGGAATGCCTGTATTGGTCTGCAGGCCTATTTCGCAGGTGCGGCTGTTCGAGTAGCCCACTTCGATGTGGTTGGCCTCTATCTGCGGACGGAGCTTCCGGAGTGCATACTTGTTCATTTCAGGGAAGGTGAAGCCACGGTCGCCGGCAAAGCCGCAACAGCCTACACCCTCTGGCAGATAGACATGGTTGGAGCACATCTGTGCCAGCTTGATGAGGTCGTCAGCCACGCCCATCTCGCGGGTGGAGCACGTCAAGTGCAGGGCGATGTGGCGGTCGATGGGGTGGAAGTCAAGGCGTGGCACCAGGAACTTCATGATGAACTCTGCGGGTTCGTAGAGGTGCATCTTGGTCATAACCTTACGCATGCGGTGCAGACAGGGGCTCTGTGCGCACAGCACGGGGTAGAGGCCGTGCTCAGAGGCTTCCCAGAGGGCCTTCTCTAACTCGGCACTCTTGCGGTCGGCAATGTCAAGCATGCCCTTCGACTCCCAAATCTGTCCGCAGCACATGCGCTCCATGCCCTTCGGGAAGATGGTCTGGTAGCCTGCCTTGGCAAGCAACTGTATGACCTCATCTACCAGGTCGTGCTTCTTGTTGCCGTCCTTGGCCTGGCCCATGGTCTGGTTGATGCAGCTGGGGAAATAGACCACTTTGAGCTGGTCTAATGGAACTGGTCTAAAGGTTCTTGCCTTGCAAGCGTCCTTCGGCCGAGCGGAGGGTTCTTGCTCTGGCAAGCGTCCCTGCGGGCCGAGCGGAGGGTTGAGCGTTGAGCGTTGAGCGTTGACGTTCTCGTTGACGTTGACGTTGTCGTTGACGTTGACGTTGTCGTTGTCGTTGACGTTGTCCTTTGACCTTTGACCTTTAATGTTTGACCGTTCAATGATAAACTGCGTCAGGTCAGAGGGCTTTGGCTGCCGCTTCTTCTTTGGCATGGCAGTGGTCCACAGCGGCAGGCCCATCTTGTTCATGCCCCTGCAGATACTGGTCATGAGAGTGGGGCCGAGCGTGACATGCCCGAGGTGGGCCACGTCGAGCACGATGCGCAGTCCCTGCTTGATGCCTGCCATGTGTTCGGCAGCCATTTCGCCTACCTTATAGCCCAGCTTGTTCTGGTTCATGTCGAGCTGACGGATGAGGTGTGTCAGTTCGCCGGTGTTGATCTTCATGGGGCACGAAGTAGAGCAGAGTCCGTCGGTGGCGCAGGTCTGGTCGCCGTAATACTTGTATTGCTGGCGCAGGGTGGCGGCACGCTGCGGGTTGGCTCCCGTGGCTTCCAGCTCGCGTATCTCGCGCTGAACGGCAATGCGCATACGGCTGGACAGTGTCAGTCCGCACGACATGCAGTTCACTTCGCAGAATCCGCACTCTATGCACTTGTTGGCCCGCTTCACCTGTTCGATGGTTTCCCTGGCCGTGGAACGGCTGGCATCCATCAGATACTTGCCGCCGTCGGGCACCTGGCTGAAGTCGTAGTCGAGAACGGGCAGGGGCTTCAGACACTTGATGAAGCACTCCGGGTCATCGTTGAAGATGACGCCCTGATTCAGCAGTCCCTCGGGGTCGAATATCTGCTTCAGCTCCTTCATGGCCTCGTAAGCCTTCTCGCCCCACTCGTATTTCACGAAGGGAGCCATGTTGCGACCCGTGCCGTGCTCGGCCTTCAGTGAGCCGTCGTAGTCTTCTACCACAAGGCGTGCCACGTCGCGCATCATCTCGGCGTAGCGCTGTACCTCGCTGTCGCTCTTGAAGCTCTGGTTCAGAATGAAGTGGTAGTTGCCCTCGAAGGCATGACCGTAGATGCAGGCGTCGCTATACCCGTGGTCGGCAATGAGCTTCTGCAGTCTTACCGTGGCCTCGGGCAGGCTCTCAATGGGGAATGCCACGTCCTCAATGAGGCACGACGTGCCTACGGGACGTGTGCCGCCCACCGAGGGGAAGATGCCAGAGCGGATAGCCCAGTACTTGCCATAGACGGCAGGGTCTTCGGTGAACTCTGCCGGTTGGTAGAGACGGAACTGGCCGAGGCACTCCTTGATCTTGGCAATTTTCTCCAACAGCTGTTCGTGGGTGATGCCCTTGGTTTCGGTGAGGATGGCCGTCAGGTTGTGGTAGTCGCCAGGCTCTACGCCGGCTATCTTGCCTGCATCCACGTCCTTCTTGTATTGCAGGAAGACGGGGTCGTCAACCGAGTTAAGCGACATGTAGTCGAGCATCTCCGCACTCTTCACCATGAGGTTCTCGGCACTCATCTGCAGGTCTTCGTCGCCAGCCTTCAGCTTCTTCATGGCCACCACGGCCTCGCAGCTCTCCTTCATGGTGAGGAAATAGACCATGGCCGATGCCTTGTACTTGTAGTCGGTGAGTGTCTTCATGGTGACTTCTGAAAGGAAGGCCAGCGTTCCCTCTGACCCCACCATGGAGTGGGCGATGATGTCGAACGGGTCGTCGTAGGCTATGAGCGGGCGAAGGTTCAGACCCGTCACGTTCTTTATACTATATTTATTACGTATGCGCGAGGCCAGTTCCTCGTCGGCCCTGACGCGGTCACGCAGGTCTTCCACTTTCTTCAGGAACTCGGGGTGGCTCTTCCGGAACTCCTCACGGCTCTTCTCGTCGCCGGTGTCGAGAACGGTGCCGTCGGTCAGTATGATGCGTGCCGAAACCATCATGCGGTCGCTGTTGGCATGTACGCCACAGTTCATGCCCGAGGCATTATTGATGACGATGCCGCCCACCATGGCCGACCCGATGGAGGCAGGGTCAGGCGGGAAGACGCGTCCGTAAGGCTTCAGAATCTGGTTTACACGGGCGCCGACGATGCCCGGCTGCAGGCGGATGGTGTCCTGATGCTCTCCGAGCTCATATTTCTCCCAGTGCTTGCCAGCTACAATGAGCACGCTGTCAGTACAGCTTTGCCCGCTCAGCGACGTGCCGGCAGCCCGGAAAGTGAATGGCAGCTTGTGCTTTTGACAGGCTTTGACAATCTTGGAAATCTCTTCCTCACCGTCGCTGCGTATGACAACCTTTGGAATCTGGCGATAGAAACTGGCATCGGTACCCCAGCCAAGGGTGCGCAGTTCGTCGGTGTAAATGCGTTCAGACGGAATGAATTGTCTGAGTTCTGTTAGAAAATCGTTCAACATAGGACCTTTTAGATTTTAGTTACGTGTATTATGTGCCGCAAATATACAACAAAATTTTGTATTTTTCTCTTTTTTTTCCAAAAAAACATTGTTATTTAAAAGAAAATGCGTAAATTTGGGCGTTGATTTTGAATCATTCCTGTTGACACATACTTATATAATAATAACAAAAAGCTTAAAAGCCTATGACAGCTCTTGTTTCTGTAATCCCTATTGTGTTGCTCATTGTGTTAATGATGGGCTTCAAAGTTTCTGGCTATAAAAGTGCCATTGTCACGTTAGCCGTAACCATTCTCCTCGCTTTGTTCGCTGTACCCTTAATGGGTATCCTGCCTGAAAAATTTGCCGACACCAGCATCTATGGCGTTACGCTATGGTCGGTTGTTGAAGGTCTATTGAAGGCATGCTTCCCGATTATTCTTATCATTATTTGTGCCATTTTCAGTTACAACATTCTCTGTGAGACAAAAGAGATTGAGACCATCAAGACACAGTTTATCCAGATGACCTCCGACAAGGGACTGCTTGTGCTCCTGTTGACATGGGGCCTGGGTGGCGTGCTGGAAGGTATGGCGGGCTTCGGTACGGCAGTGGCCATTCCTGCAGCCATTCTTATCGGACTGGGGTTCAAACCGATGTTCTCGGCTGTCATCTGTCTGGTGGCTAATACGGTGGCAGTAGGCTTCGGTGCTGTAGGCCTGCCTGCTACAACGCTGGCTAACCAGGTGGCAGCCAGCGGCACGGCCACACCCGAGGAGCTCTGCCAGGTGGCGACCTTCATCATTCTGCAGCTCTCGCTGATGTTCTTCATTACGCCGTTCCTCATCCTCATGATGACCGACCGTACGAAGATATGGAAGAACCTGTCCATAGCCTTGTTCGTGGGTACCTGTTCCATCGTCGTGCAGTTCTGCTGTGCTTACTTCATAGGTCCGGAGACCCCCGCCATCCTGGGTTCTGTAGCTGCCATTGCTGCCATGCTGATTTACAATAAGCTCTTCCTGCGCCACGAGGCAGAGAAGGACATGGTGCATGTAGAACGGAAGAACTTCGGCCTGTCGAAGACACTGAAGGCGTGGAGCGTCTATGGCCTGATTATTTTCTTCATTCTGATAAGCAGCAAGATTGTTCCCCCTGTCAACGAACTGCTGAACGGAACGTTGGTCACCAAGTTCGACATGCCCATCATTGGCAATACCTTTAAGTTCGGCTGGCTCTCGAATGCTGGTCTGATGATTTTCCTTGGTGCCGTCATTGGCGGACTTATTCAGGGACTGAGCTTCGGCAAGCTGATGAAACTGTTGGGCAAGACCACGCTCAACCTGCAGAAGACGGTTGTTACCATCTGCTGCCTGGTGGCTATGGCCATGCTGATGAACAATACGGGTATGACCAACGACATAGCCAAGGGCCTCGTGCTGCTTACGGGGTCTGCATTCCCGTTCTTTGCACCCCTTATTGGTTCTATCGGAACCTTCGTTACGGGTAGTGCAACCAATGCCAACATTCTCTTCGGAAAGCTGCAGGCTACTGCCGCTGCTGACCTCGGACTGGTGAACGATGCCACCTTCTTTGGCGTACCAGGCAATGAGACCAACTGGCTTGCTGCTGCCAACTGTGCCGGCTCTGAGGGTGGCAAGCTGCTCTCTCCACAGTCGATAGCCATTGCCACGGCAGCCTGTGACATGGAGGGACAGGATGGTGACATCATGCGAAAGACCATGCCGTTTGCTATCTTCTGGATATTGATGAACGGTCTCATGGTATTCCTCGGACTGCACGTTATCTGAAAAGGTGAAAATGTGAAAATGTGAAAAAGTGAAAAGGTGAAATTGTGAAAAAGTGAAATAACAAAATGAAGATAGGATTATTTATTCCCTGTTACGTCGATGCGGTATTTCCTGAAGTGGGCATCGCTACCTACAAGCTGTTGCGTCACCTGGGTCTCGACGTGGAGTATCCTGAAGGCCAGACCTGTTGCGGCCAGCCTATGGCTAATGCCGGCTTTGAGAGTCAGGCCATACCATTAGCCGCAAAGTTTGAAGATAAGTTTAAAACGTACGACTACGTCGTGGCACCGTCGGTCAGCTGTACGGCTTTTGTACGTATTAATTATCCGCGACTGCTGAAAGGCAAGACGGAGTGTCAGACGGCCAAGAAAGCCATGGACGTAGTGGAATTCCTGCACGACGTGGTGAAGGTGAACCGTCAGCTCGGCACGTTCCCTCATAAGGTGAGCCTGCACAACTCCTGCCACGGTGTGCGTGAACTGGGGTTGTCATCACCCAGCGAACAACATGTAGATAAGTTCAATAAGATTAAAGACTTGTTGCAGCTGGTAGAGGGCATACAAGTGGTTGAGCCGGAGCGCCCTGACGAGTGCTGTGGTTTCGGCGGCATGTTTGCCATTGAGGAGACGGCCGTCTCAGCACAGATGGGCCTCGACAAGGTGGAACGCCATATTCAGACGGGTGCAGAGTTTATCACCGGTCCTGACTGTTCATGCCTGATGCACATGGCCGGTGTGGCCAAGAAGCAGGGCAAGAAGATTGAATTTAAACATGTCGTTGAAATTTTAGCCGCAGGACTGTGAAAAAGTGAAAAGGTGAAAATGTGAAAAAGTAAAATAGTCAAATAACAAGATGGGTACACAACATAGCAAAAACGCAAAGAAGTTCTTAAAGAACGGAACCTATGCCAAGTGGCATGACGCCACATTCTGGGCTGTGCGCAGCAAGCGCGACAACATGGCTCAAGGCCTGGATGAGTGGGAACAGCTGCGTGACAAGGCTTCTGCCATTAAACGTCACACCATCACTCATCTGGATGAATATTTGGACCAATTTGCCACCAATGCCGAGAAAAATGGTGTCATCGTTCATTGGGCAAAGGATGCTGAGGAGTTTAACCAGATAGTGTATGGCATACTGAAGCAGCACGATGTGAAGAAGATGGTCAAGTCGAAGTCGATGCTGACCGAGGAATGCGAGATGAATCCCTATCTGGAAGCCCGTGGCATTGAGGTGGTGGAGACGGATCTGGGTGAGCGTATTATCCAGCTGAAGGGTCAGAAGCCGAGCCATATCGTAATGCCAGCCATTCACCTGAATCACGACGATGTGGGAGAGTTGTTTGAGGCGAAGGGTATCTCCAAGGAGAAGGGTAACCATGACCCCACGTACCTGACCTATATGGCACGTCTTAGCCTGCGCAACGAGTTCCTGACGGCTGATGCGGGCATGACAGGTGCAAACTTCGGTATTGCTGAGACGGGTGACATTGTGGTGTGCACCAATGAAGGTAATGCCGACATGTCCACCTCGTGCCCTAAGCTGCACATAGCCGCCATTGGTCTGGAGAAGGTTATTCCTAACTATGAGTGTCTGGCAGTGTTCCAACGCATGCTCTGCCGTGCCGGAACGGGTCAGCCGACAACGACCTATACCAGCCACTTCCGTAAGGCGCGCCCCACAGCCAAGGAAATGCACATCATCCTGGTGGATAACGGCCGCTCTGAATGGGTGGGAAATCCTGACCACTGGGAAGTGCTGAAGTGCATACGCTGCGGCTCGTGCATGAACACTTGTCCTGTCTATCGACGTTCTGGTGGCTATAGCTACAGTTATTTCATTCCCGGACCTGTAGGCATCAACCTGGGTATGCTGCGTAATCCGTACCACCATTCGGGGAACGTTTCAGCTTGCACGCTCTGCCTGAGTTGTCAGACGGTGTGCCCTGTGAAGATAGACCTGGGTGACCAGATTTACAAGTGGCGCCAGAAACTGGATCGCTTCGGAACGGCTAACGCTGAGAAGAAGCAGATGTGCCGTGGCATGAGTGTGCTCTTCGGTAACCCTGCCATTTACAAGATGGCAACTGCCGTGTCGCCTGTAGCGAACGTCATTCCTCCATTCCTCATCAACTCTGGCATCAACCCGTGGGCTGAGGGCCATGAAATGATGAAGTTCCCCAAGAAACCGTTCCATTCCATTTTTAAGGATATAAAGAAGTAGAAACTATGGCAAGCAAAGAAGATATACTGAAGAAATACCGTGCTAACGTGAGGGAGAAGTTCGACATGCCGTCGCTCGACGACATCAAGGCCATCACTTATTCAGACCCGCTGGTGCAGTTCATCCGCATGAGTGAGAGTGTGGGTGGACAGGTGCTCGAAGTGGCTGAAGGCCGCGACTTGAATGAACTCATCCGTGAACTTTTTCCCGATGCCAAGGAGATTGCGTCGAACCTGCCCGAAATCACTATTGCCACCCGTAACCCAGACACCGTAGGTCGTGCCCGTGACTTGAACGGTACCGACGTAGGTATCATTCGTGGTAAGTTCGGCGTGGCAGAGAATGGCTGTATCTGGATTCCACAGCAGATGAAAGAGAAAGCCGTCTGTTTTATCTCTGAGAACCTCGTTATTCTGTTGCCAAAGTCGCAGATAGTGAATAATATGCACGAGGCATACGCCCGGCTCTCGAAGGGTGGGGATGACACGGCGCAATTTGATGATTATGGCTACGGAACGTTCATCAGCGGGCCGTCGAAGACTGCCGATATAGCACAGGTTCTCGTCATGGGTGCTCAGGCTGCCCGTAGTGTCACCGTGCTGCTGCTGCCAGAATAATCATGAGAGAAGACATGCACAGCATGGAAGAATCAACAGCAGTACCTACGGAACGCATGGAAGGCTTTTTCTATGCGTTCCTTGAGTTGCTGCCACGTCACTTTATGGACCATCATGACATTCCGTTTTATGCCGACAAATTGGGCATTACTGCCATTTATTTATCGCGCATAGTGAAGCAGAGAACGGGACGTACGGTGGTGGATCTTATCAATGAGCGGCTGTTAGAGGAGGCTTCGTGGCTTTTACGAAACACTGACATGCCGATAGTGAAGATTGCCGAGCACCTGCATTTTGCTGACAATGCCAATTTCACCCGTTTCTTTTCGCGGCTGAAGGGCGTTACACCAAAGGCTTATCGGAACAGGGAGAAATTGACGCTGCCATACTGACGGTGCTCTACGAAGCGTGGGTGCTGCGAGAAATCGTGGTCTTTACCATGTTCGAAGACGAAGACACCGTCGGGCTTTAAAAGTGGTTGCCGGGTGACAGGCGCTGCTGTTCCTAACACCAGGTCGGGAATCTGCGGCAGTTCATGAAGAGCGTAGGGCGGGTCGGCAAAGATAATGTCATATTGTTGTTTGCAGGTCTTCAGGAAGCGGAAGACATCACCCTTAATGCCCCTCCATGCGGAAGTCGGAACTGACAGTTTGTTCACACACTCGCAGATGAACCGATAGTGATCACGGTCCAGTTCTACACTTGTAACGTTATCACAACCTCGCGACAGCAGTTCTAATGAGATGCTTCCCGTGCCAGCAAAGAGGTCGAGGGCAGCGCAGTCTTCGAAATCTGTGTAGCCCGTCAGCACATTAAAAATGTTTTCCTTGGCGAAGTCGGTGGTAGGCCGTGCCTTAAATGTGCGTGGAATGTCGAAATGACGGCCTTTATATTTTCCAGTGATAATTCTCATCTTCCTTTAACTATGAGTGTCATCAGGTCGTAGGGCATGCCCTTGATCTGCGTTATGGGTTGCCGGTTAAAGTCGGCTGTGGGATTAATGACATAGGCACGTCGCAGGTAACGCCGTAACTCGGCCATGAGTTCTTCCTGGTGGGGAATGTCACCCACTAAGTGCAGCTCGTCGTGTTGCTGCTGAAGATTGAGCTGCCGCCATACGTAGAGCAGGAAATAGAGTGAGTCGTTCAAGCTGGTGACCTCGAAGGTGTTGCAGAACTTAAAACGATTCTGCTGGAAACTGAACAGTTCAAGGCTGTCATCATGGAAATAGGCGTAGAGCTTGGAGCGTAGTCCGGTAAAGCTGCGCTGGTGCAGGTGACGCCATACGGGCATGTTACTGCAGAGATACTGTGCCTGAGGGAAATGGTCGTCGATAACCATCTTCAAATCGCGGCCCACAGCATAGATGGCCACGCAGCTCAGGTCGGGCAATACGTCGGTCAGCAGGCAGTCTGCACGTTGCGAAGGGAAGGAGTGCAGATAGAACGTCTCCTTCTGCTGTTCGTCGTACAGGTCAATGGGTACCATGAGCACTGGCGAATTGATAAGTACCATGACGCGCTGGTAGCTTGCCGACAGCAGTGGCTCCGTCTTAAAGGCTTCGCGCATGTTGGCAGCTATGGAGATGCCGGCCTTTGCTTGGTAAGGCTGATAACTGACGGGTTGTGCCGTGTCAGCAGGGTCAAAGACGGCAAAGGCGATGTGCTTTCTGCTTATTCTTATGAATAGTTTTTCGTTCATACGTTTGTCATGTCCGGAATTTTGTTTACCTTTGCAAAGGTAATAATTAATTCGTAATTCATCATCCTAATTAGTAATTTTTATGATAATTGACGAACTGGCATTTCGTATCCGCTCTGCGATGGGTCTGACACCTACCGACGAGCAGTATCATGCTATAGACGAAGTGTGCAGGTTCCTTACTGACCGCCATGACCGTGTGACCATGGTGCTGCGTGGTTCTGCAGGAACGGGAAAGACAACGCTGGCTGCTGCCGTGGTTCGTGCATTGAAGCAGCTCAATCAGCAGTTGGTGCTGATGGCTCCTACAGGCCGGGCTGCCAAGGTGTTCTCGCTTTATTCTGGCATGCCAGCCTCTACTATTCATCGGCGTATATACCGTCAGCGTCAGGCTGGCGACTTGATGTCGTCCTTCCAGTTGAACTACAACGTGGCGAAGGATACGCTGTTTGTCGTTGATGAGGCTTCAATGATTAGTAATGGGAGGGGAGAGTGGAGAGAGGAGAGTGGAGAATGGAGAGGGGAGAGAGGCTTACTTGATGATTTGGTGGAGTACGTCTATGGCGGGCGCAACTGTCGGCTGCTGCTCATTGGCGACCGTGCTCAGCTTCCTCCCGTCGGCGAAGAGGAGTCACCGGCATTGTCAGCTGACGTTCTGCGTTCCTATTACCTGCGGGTCTATGAGGCAGACCTGAACCAGGTGCTTCGGCAAAGCGAGGAATCTGGTATTCTGTGGAATGCAACGAGATTGAGGAACCTTTCTCCCTGCCTTCTTGAAGGGGAAGGCGAACAGCTGCCGTTGCCGAAAATCCGTTTCAAGGGTTTCCCTGATATTCATGTCGTTACAGGCGATGAACTCATCGACCAGCTTGGTACCAGCTACAGTAGGGCGGGGACTGACGATACCATTGTCATAACCCGCTCCAACAAGCGTGCCAACATCTATAACCAAGGCATACGTAACACCGTGCTCGACCGCGATGAGGAACTGTGCAGAGGTGACATGCTGATGATAGTGAAGAATAACTATAGTATCATCCCATCACCCAACACCCAACACCCATCACCCAACACCCAGCCCCCAGCCCCCAACCCTCCTTTTGACTTCATTGCCAACGGCGACCGTGCTGTAGTGCGCCGTGTGCGCAACGAACAGAAACTGTATGGTTTCCGCTTTGCCGACGTGACCCTCAGCTTCCCTGATTACGATGATTATGAACTGACCTGCAAAGTGCTTTTAGACACGCTGATGAGCGAGGCTCCTGCACTGACGCGTGAACAGCAGACAAAACTCTACGAAGGGGTGCTGGCCGACTATCAGGACATCCGCTTCAAGAGCGAACGTATGAAGAAACTAAAGGAAGACCGCTTCTATAATGCCCTGCAGGTGAAGTTTGCCTACGCTGTTACCTGTCATAAGGCGCAGGGTGGTCAGTGGGCACATGTCTATATTGACCAGGGCTATATGACTGACGACATGTTCACTCCCGACTACTTCCGCTGGCTCTATACCGCATTCACACGAGCTACCGAGCAGCTGTTCCTTGTCAACTGGCCGGAGAAGTTTGTAATGCACAATTCACAATGAACAATTCACAATGCCAATTCACAATTCACAATGAACGACTCACCCATCTCCCGTCACCTGTCACCTATCATCCGTCACCTGTCACCCACCATTCATGTCTATATATGTGACCGTCTGAACGAGTTTGACCTCGGCGCAGCCCTGCTTCTGCTGCCGGAGCAGCGCCGTGAGCAAGCCTTAAGTTTCAAGTTTGAGGCAGGCAGAAGGCAGAGCGTGGCTGCCTATCTGCTGCTGTGTGAGGGACTAAGCAGAGAATATGGCTTTACCAAACCTCCCGTGTTCGAGTATGGCGAGCATGGCAAGCCTTTTATTAAAACGCCGCCGGGGTACGAGTCCTCTCTTCCTTTCTTCAACTTGAGCCATTGTCGCGAAGCCGCCATCTGCGTGCTGAGTGACCGGCCCGTGGGTGTTGACATTGAGAGCATTCGTGAATTTAGGGAGTCGCTGGCCCGCTACACCATGAACGAGTCAGAGCTGCATCAGATACTACAGTCTGACACTCCTGCCGAAGCATTTATACGGCTATGGACCATGAAGGAGGCAACGCTGAAACGCTCAGGCGAAGGAATCCGTAACAACATGAAAGACGTGCTTAGCGGTCAGCATGCCTTGGAAGCCTTCGTCAATAAGACCAGGGGCTATGTCTATACCGTGGCCTATTGAGCTTTCACGGTTATCTCTTCACCTTCATATTTTATGTCCTTCGACGTACCGTCAGGCCATACCACATGGAACAGGCGGCTGTTCAGCATTCCGGGGAAGGAACCTTGTCTGCTGCCAATGGTCAGCACCTGCCGGCTCTCGTCCCAACTGAAGGTGATGGTGCTGAAGACACCCTGCTCGTAGTTATAGTTGTCGCCCTCGTCTTCGTAGAGCGTAAACGTTCCGTCAGCACCCGGATAGACGCGTATTTCCAGCTTGTCCCATGCCTGCTGGCCAGTGTATTGCATGACAGACCCCAGTGGCAGTATGCTGCCAGCACGTACAAACATAGGTACGCGGTTGAGTGCCGTCTGCAGGTTGATGTCTTGTCCGCCTTTATATGTCTGGTTGGTCCAGAAGTCGTACCATCGGGTACCCTTCGGCAGATACTTGACGGCAGTCTTCGGCTGTTTCCAGTCGGGTGCGATGCTGTCAGTCACCGTATATTGCGGCTCGACGATAGGTGCCGCCAGGATGCTTCTTCCGAACATTAGTTCGTCGGTCATGTCCCATACCCGCTTGTCGCTGGCAAAGTCGCTGAAGAGTGGGCGCAGGTAGCTCTCGTCATGGCTCGTTACCTGATGTGCCGTGCTATATAAATAAGGTATAAGGCGATAGCGAAGCCGTATCATGTCCTCAATGGCATCATAGACAGGTTCTCCCTTCTGGCCGAACTGCCATATCTCACGGGGAGCGTCGGCACCGTGGCTGCGGAAGATGGGACAAAACAGCCCATACTGCATCCAGCGGACGTATAGTTCTTGATACTGCGGGTTACGCGGGGCAGACCCAGGCCCCATTGTGTTATAGGCCCCGCAGAAGAATCCGCCAATGTCGGTATTGAAGTTCGGATTGCCTGTCAGTGTAAAACTCAGTCCGGCAGGAATCTGCTTCCGCAGCATGTCCCATGACGAGGTGACGTCACCGCTCCACATGTTAGAGCCGTAATGCTGTTGTCCGGCAAATGCCGAACGAGTCATGATGAATACGCGCTTTTGGGTTTGGGGCGATGTGGCGCGTTGGTGCTCATAGACACCTTTCACGGTGGCCAGGGGGAAGGCATTGCGCAGTGAACGCCATGTGCCGTTCCCGTCGCCTGCCTTATGGGCGTAGTCAGCCTCACGGGGGGTGAAGAAGTCCGGGTCAGTAGAGTCCATCCACCAGCCATCGGTGCCCATGTCGTAGAGGCGTTTCAGGTTCTGCCAGTAGATGTCGCGTGCTTTCTGGCTGAAGGCATCGTAAACCCTGACACCCGACGGGTAGTCGGTACGTGGAGGCCAGATGTGTGACAGTCCGCTCTGCGGCCATGTTTCGAAGTCGAAGAGCAGCCCCTGCTCGTCCAGTTGTCGGTATGCCTTGGTATGTGGTCCGAAGCTTGCCCAGACGGAAATCATGAAGTGTGCATGCTGGCTATGTATATTCTTGATCATCTGCTCCCCGTCAGCAAAGTCCTCTGCCAGGAAGTCCATGGCGTTCCACAGGTAGTTGGAGCCCCAGTACTGCCAGTCCTGTATGATGCCGTCCAACGGCACTTGTAACTGACGGTAGCGGCTGACCACCCCCTCAGTTTCAGCAGCTGTCTTGTAGCGTTCCTTCGACTGCCAGTAGCCGAACGTCCATAGCGGGAACATCGGTACATTGCCCGTAAGATGGCGCATCTGTGCAATCACTCCGTCGGCCGAACCGCCAAACATGAAGTAATAGTCAATGGCCCGTCCCACTTCCGACGTGAGCCGCATGCCCTGGTTGTCATCGTCAAACTGTGTGGGCGAGTAGTTGTCCCAGTAGATGCCCCAGCCCTTAATGCTTTGTAGCACGTTCTGGAAATCCTCCAGGTTCGACTGCTCCATTCGCTTGTGTTCGCCGCGGCGGTTCATCTTGCCGTTCTGCCATGTGCCGAGGCCGTAGATGGCCTCCTCTTTGCCCAGCGTGAACGACTGTGCCACCTGCCATGCACCGCGGTCAGCCCCGCTGCTGCACGCCTCGAAGCTGTGCTTCCCTTCACGCAGCAGTGTCCGTCCTTTCGCCATGAAGGTCAAAGCCCCTGTCTTGGGGTCGGCCTTCACTGTCAGCGCTCCACTCGATATGGTGTTCCCCTTGGTGGTAACGCTCACCTCTTCCGGGCGGGCTGTCACTACCAGCCGCTCGTCAGTAGCCGTACTCCCGGCGGGACGTTTCACTACTCTTACTATTGTTGGCGTGTAGAACTCCACGCTGATGTCTGTCGATGCAGCGTTCAGTTGCAGCTGCTGTGCTGCCGCGTCGTTGGCAGCACAAAGGCTAAGAATAGCCAGGAGGCTCAATACCATGCGTTTCATAGGCCTAATAAGTATTTGTTGAGAAATTCTTCTACAATGGGAAACTGCGATTCCGGCAGCTGACAGTGCCCGTGTCCGCCAACGATGCTCCACTGCATACGCTCGCCAATGCCGAACTGCTCCCATACCTTCTTGGCGGCACGTGCAGACCCTTCCATCGACTCGTCAGCCAGCCACTTAAAGTCAGGATTGCCTAACAGCAGTAGTGCCCTCGGGCAGACCATGGCGCACAGTTCATGGTGGTCATAGGGCAGCCGATAGACGTTATCGCCGCCGAAGTCGTCACGTTGCCGCTCTAGGAACCAGTGGTAGTCGGTCTTGTCTAAACATTCCACGCTGTCCATCTGGTGCGACAGTCGCCATGCTGCTGCACCGCCACCACCAGGCTCCTGGGCAATAGTCAGGGCCACACGCTCGTCGAAGGCACCACAGAACAAGGCCATCTTGCCTGCGTACGAACAGCCTGTCACGCCAATGCGGCGGGTGTCAATACGTGTAGCCTCAGGTCCCAGCTGCTGCAGACCGTCTATGAGTCGGCTCAGTCCCCATGCCCATTCGCTGTAGGCCCCGTTGTCCTTCAGTTCGGGGTAGAGCCTGTCGAACGCATGCTCGCCCCTCTCGTGGTGGGGCCTCCACTGTGAGTAGTCGTTCACCCGGTCTTCGTGGAACGTCATCGTGGCAATGGGCTTCCCCTCGAAGAGAGGCCTGGGCAGCGCTATCATACTGGTGCCCACCATGACGGCATAGGGCGGCTGCCCTGTCTCGGGGTAGTGTATCTCTGAGCGGAGGGTGAGTGTCTGGCCGTTGCGGGTGACATCCACGATGAGCGTGTCAGCATCCATGCGGGCCTTGACCAGACAGTCGCCGGCTGTGGGCTTCGTGCCAATGCCGTAGTGCTGTATCAGGGCGGCTATCTCGTTTCGGCGGCGCTCCCAGTCGGCGAAGCTGGTTACGCTGCCGCTGCCGTCGTGCCATGCCAGCGGGTCGGGCAGTTCTCTCACTATAGGCAGCTCGTTAGCTGCCGGCATGCTGGGGGGCACAAAGCTGCTCCCTGAGTTTTCTACGCTATAGGTCAGCGGCTGGGCTGACGCCTCGGCAGTAGTCATACAAGCCAGTATGCATACTGCAATGAGATGAATTATTGCTTTCATAAGTGCAAATTTACAAAATAATTGGCATTTAAAATGGATAATTGAGAAATATTTTGTAAATTTGCCACGATTTATTAAAGAAATAACTAAAACAATAATAATAATGATATGAAAACTAACGAGCAATTTGTGATTACCATCAACCGCGAGCTGGGTTCCGGCGGTCGTACAGTAGGTAGGAAACTGGCTGAAAAGCTGGGAGTTGACTTTTATGACAAGGCCCTTATTAAGGCTCTTGAAGAGAAGTACCACTTGACAGTAGAGGAGATTGAGCGACTGAAAGGCCGCAAACACAACTGGTGGGCAGACTTCAAGCGCATCATCGCCCTTGGACCGGCTGCTAATGACCAGCACTATTACAAGGTGGCAGCTGGCGAATTGCCTGACTTGCTGACAACCGACGAGATGTTTGAGGCAGAGCAGGAAATATTGCTGGGCATTGCTCAGAACGAGTCGTGTGTGATAGCCGGACGTAGCGGCTTCTATGTGTTCCGTGAGCATCCTAACCATCTGAATGTCCTCATTCAGGCTCCCATGGAGCAGCGCCTGACGCGTGTGATGGTGAAGCAGGAGGTGTTCCGTGACGAGGCACAGGAAATTATCAAGAAGGTGGATACCATGCGCGAGAACTACATCAACAAATATACGGATTCTTCACGCTACGACACCCGCAACTACGACCTCGTCATCAACATGGCCGGTATCACTGAAGACCAGGCTGTTGAGCTCATCATGAGCTATATCAAGATGATGAACAGTAAATAATAATCCATAAAAATCAATAACGATGAAATTAGACGGAAGAAGAGAAAGCTCTAACGTGGACGACCGCCGCCGCATGGGCGGTGGTGCCAAGGCCGGTTTAGGCATCGGTGCCATACTGTTGGCTGCCGTAGTAGGATATTTTAGTGGTGGTACCGAGGGTGCCATCAACGCAGTAGTGAACGAGGTGACCCAGTCGCAGCATCAGACAACGGCCACCAACAACCGTGAGTTTACCGCAGAGGAACAGGAGCTGGCCACTTTCTCCAGCCAGATTCTTGGCGGCACGGAGGATGTTTGGACCAAGATCTTCCAGGAACAGCGCTGGGGCGAGTATAAGAAGCCTACCATGGTGCTCTATACCGACGGTGTGCAGACAGCCTGCGGTACTGGCTCGGCACAGATGGGCCCGTTCTACTGCTCAGGCGACGAGAAGCTGTACATTGACCTGTCGTTCTTTACCACGATGAAGCGTCAGCTGGGTGCCGACGGCGACTTTGCCTATGCCTATGTCATAGCCCACGAGGTGGGACACCATGTGGAGTACCTGACGGGAACGCTGCAGCAGGCCCACCAGCAGATGCAGCGCTTGTCGCAGGCTGAGGCCAACAAGGTGAGCGTGCGTCTGGAACTGCTGGCCGACTTCTATGCCGGCGTATGGGCACACTACGACAACAAGATGTTCGGTTCGCTTGAAGACGGCGACATCGAGGAGGCCATCAAGTGTGCACAGGTCATTGGCGACGACTACCTGCAGAAGAAGGCTCAGGGCTACGCCGTGCCCGAATCGTTTAACCACGGCACGTCGAAGCAGCGCATGAAGTGGTTTAAGCTCGGACTGGAGACTGGCGACGTCAGCCGTGGCACTACCTTCCAGTGCTCGGATGCAGAGCTTTAAGGGGGGGATAAGATGGGGCAGGGGGCTCCTCAATGCAGTTGTCCTTTCAACAATAAAAAAACAAAGCAATTATGGAAAAATACGGAAAACTAATTCAGTCAGCCATTTTGGCACTTGGACTCTTGCTGCTCGGTCTTTGCATCAAGAGCGGTATTGATAATTTTACCAATAAGGACCGTCGTGTCACCGTGAAGGGACTGGCAGAAAAGGTTGTCGATGCCGACCATGTAACATGGAACATCTCGGTCAGCGGCATCGGCGACGACCTTAACGCCATCTTCTCCCTGCTGAACGGGAAAGTTGATATCATACAGCGTTATCTGAAGGAGAACAAGCTCGAGGGTAAGGCAACGGTGACCATCCAGCCGTTTTCCATCACCGACAACCATGCCAACGCATGGAGCGAGCAGCGCCCTGCCTTCCGCTATTCGGTGACGCGCAGCCTGAGCATCGCCTCCAACGACACCAAGTTCATCAGCGAACTGAAGCAGAAGGCTGCCGACGAGCTGCTGGAGCGTAACGTCATTCTGGACGGCGACTATGCAGAATACGAATACACCAAGTTCCAGGAGCTGAAGCCCGAAATGATGAGCGAGGCCATTGCCGCCGCCGAGAAGACGGCACAGCAGTTTGCCGAGAACAGCCACTCCACCATCAACAAGATAGTGGAGGCTGGTCAGGGTGAGTTCTCCATCGAGAGTGCCGACATTCCGTTCAAGAAGAAGGTTCGTGTGGTATCCACCATTACCTATTCTCTGAAAGACTGATTTTCCAAAACTAACTGAACTTCGAGGTTAAAATGAACCGTACATGGTAATATTAAGTCACCCAGACAGACGGCGGCTATTCAGCGTCGTCTGTTGTCTCATGGTGTTCGTCTGTTGTCCTGCCCAGTATCTGCAGGAGATTGACGAAGCCATCGAGACATCATCACGCTATGTGGCAGCCCACGAGGCGAAGATAGCCCAGGCACGCCAGAAGCTGGAGCATGTGCAAACCGACTTGCAGCGCTATGATGCCAGTTATGCGCTCTACGACCTGTACCGCCCCTTTGTGAACGATTCGGCCATCTTCTTCCTGAAGGAGTGCATCGAGCTGGCGCAGAAGGTAGGCAACCACTCCGACGAGGTGCGCTGTCAGGCATTGCTGGCGTGGCGCTGCTCCTGCACAGGCATGTACGAAGAGGCCCTTAACATCCTCGACTCCATACGTACCGAGGGGGCTGACCAGGCTGCCCTCGGCGAGTATGCCCATGCTTACAACAACGTCTATAACGAGATGGCCTACTACACGCAGATGCCTGAGATGAAGCAGGCCTACTCCCAGCGTGCCGACTACTATCAGAACATGATGTACGAGACACTGCCGGGCGACGACCCCCGCATCATGCTGCGCCGCGAAATGAGCTTCCTCAACAACAACAAGCTCGAACAGTCCATGGCTGTTAACGATGAGTGGCTCAAGATGGTGGAGCCCGGCTCACATCCCTATGCCATGGTGGCCCTCTACCGCTATTTAGAGTTTAAGGCGCGCGACGACAAAGACCAGATGATGCACTGGCTCGCAGAGTCGGTGCTGGCCGACATCCGCAATGGCGTGCTCGACCAGGGCTCTATGTGGGAGCTCGCTAACCTGCTCATGCAGGAAGGCGACGTCGAACATGCCAACCGCTACATCAGCTACACCAGCGAGTGTGCCATACGCTACGGCTCACGTCAGCGTAACTGGCAGATAGCACCCCTTATGACGCAGATAGCCAAGACCTACAAGGAGAAGAGCGAGCGCACCACCAGCCAGCTGCGCGTGCTCTTGGGCATACTCAGCGTCCTTGCGCTGCTGCTGCTTGGCGTGCTGTTCTTCCTCCACCGCCGTAACAAGCAGCTGGCCGTGGCACGTAACGAGCTGCGCGACGCTAACACCCGGCTCTCAGCCAGCAACGCCCAACTCTCCACCCTCAACGCTCAACTCTCAACACTCAACACTCAACTCTCAACTCTCAACACCCAGCTCTCAGAGGCCAACCGCATCAAGGAGGAGTACATCGGACGCTTCCTCTCGCTCTGCTCACAGTACATCGACAAGCTCGACGACTACCGTAAGATGGTGAACCGAAAGATGAAGAACAAAGAGCTCGACGAGCTGTTCCGTATGACCAAATCTACCGAACTGAAGGAGAAGGAGATAGAAGAGCTCTACCAGAACTTCGACTCCGTGTTCCTGCACCTGTTCCCCAACTTCATCGACGGCTTTAACGCCCTGTTGCAGCCCGACATGCAGGTACACCCCAAGGAGGAGAACAAGCTCACCACCGACATACGCATCTTTGCCCTCATACGTCTGGGCATCGACGACTCGTCGAAGATAGCAGAGTTCCTGCATTACTCCGTCAACACCATCTATAACTACCGCGCCCGCATCAAGAACGGTGCCATCGGCAATCGTGAGGCCTTTGAGCGTCAGGTCAAGGAGTTGGGTTGAGCATGGGGCTCCCTCCAAACCTCCCCCTTGGGGGACGCTTTCGGCACCCTTAGACTTTTGACATTAGACCTTTGACCATTGTTGAGCGTTGCAATGTAGATTTTGCAAATCGGAGGAAGAAAGATAAAAGAATTGCTAATAAAACAAAAAAAGGGGAGTGCTGGTTAAAAAAAACTCCCGTTACAGTTCATCCAACACCCAACTTTTTATTACCTTTGCGGCAGAAAACAAAAAATTAATATTAAATAGTTAATTGTAAAAAGTAAAATTGTAAAAACATTATGGTAAACTACAAGGAATTAGGTCTCGTCAATACACGCGAGATGTTCAAGAGAGCAGTAGCCGGTGGATATGCTATCCCCGCATTCAATTTCAACACCATGGAGCAGATGCAGGCCATCGTCCAGGCTGCTGTTGAGACAAAGTCACCCGTCATCATGCAGGTGTCAAAGGGTGCCCGTAACTATGCTAACGCAACCATCCTGCGTTACATGGCCGAGGGTGCTGTGGCATACGCCAAGGAGTTAGGATGCGAACATCCTGAAATCGTGCTCCACCTCGATCACGGTGACAGCTTCGAGCTCTGCAAGGACTGCATCGACATGGGCTTCTCTTCAGTAATGTACGACGGCAGCTCACTGCCCTACGAGGAGAACATCCGCATCTCTCGTCAGGTAGTAGAATATGCTCACCAGTACGACGTTACCGTTGAGTGTGAGCTCGGCGTGCTCGCTGGTGTTGAGGACGAGGTAGCCTCAGAGGTCAGCCACTACACCAAGCCCGAGGAAGTCATCGACTTCGCTACCCGCACAGGCTGCGACTCGCTGGCCATCTCCATCGGTACCTCTCACGGTGCTTACAAGTTCAAGCCCGAGCAGTGCACACGCGACCCGAAGACCGGCAAGCTCGTTCCGCCGCCACTCGCCTTCGACGTGCTGCACGAGATTGAGCAGAAGCTGCCCGGATTCCCCATCGTGCTCCACGGCTCTTCTTCCGTTCCCCAGGACGAGGTTGACACCATCAACCAGTTCGGCGGCAACCTGCCCGACGCAGTGGGTATTCCCGAAGAGCAGCTCCGCGAGGCTTCCAAGAGTGCTGTCTGCAAGATTAACATCGACTCTGACTCTCGTCTGGCCATGACGGCTGCCGTACGTAAGTACCTGGCTGAGCATCCTGACCACTTCGATCCTCGTCAGTATCTGAAGCCCGCTCGTGAGAACATGAAGAAGATGTACATCCACAAGATTGTTGATGTGCTCGGTTCTGACGGTAAGCTTGCTGAATAATCAGACATAAAGCCTGTCCTGTAGGCTTTATTACATTTAGGCTAATGAGTCGCTGTGGCCCCCTTCTGTGGGCCACAGCTTTTTTTATAGGCCCCCAGCCTCCAGCCTCCCCCCAACCCCCTCCAACTGGAGGGGGAGTTCTGCTGCGCCAAAAGCCTCCCCCCTTGGGGGGGAGGCTGAGGAGGGGGCTTTTAGTATTCCTCCTCCTCTTCGTCATCATAGTCCTCGTAGGCGGGGGCCGACGGGTCTTTCGTACCGCCGCTATCCACGCAGCCATAGCCAATCTTGCCACCCTTGCCGTTGACGCCACTTACTGCCAGCATCTGCATGGTTGACACCGCAACCACACTTATCATTGGAATCTTATATTCTTTCTTCATCGTCTTTTACTTTACTATTACCGTTTTACCATTACGAATATACACACCCTTCTGCGGAGTCTTCACCACGCGACCGTTTA
>FLNX01003625.1_pt1 | contig 42000 bp, 32 predicted proteins | sample 1140341 | NCBI WGS metagenome assembly FLNX01 (sample SAMEA3878208, study PRJEB12797) | bioreactor metagenome | biome: Moose rumen | place: Sweden | collected 2011-10 | reverse complement strand
TTTGTAAAAAGTCGTAACTTTGTACATAAAACACACCACCAACGATGAAACGCAACAACAACATAATCAGCCTAATGCTTTTAACCACCGTAATCATAGCCGGTAGCAAAAACACCGTAGGGCAGGTGACAAGTCCTTGTCCGGAGGTTCTCATCAACCAGAAGTACGACCACATTCCATCGCGCTACTACCGTCAGCAGGGGTGGGACACTGCGGCGACGTGCGCCCATCGCACCATCACCCTCTCTGCCGAGCCGTACATACCGGTGCAGCGCTTCAACGGATACTACACGGTGGAGACAATACCCTACAACCCGCCAGACACGTCGTTCGCGCAAGGCACCCGCATGCCCATCAACACCGACGACGACTTCGCGGCCTCGTCGACCACCATCCCCTACCCCTTCTACTTCTTCGGCATCCAGAAGACCAGCTTCCGCATCGGAGCCAACGGACTGGTGACCTTCTCCAACTGGTCGGGCAGCAGCTCCTGTCCCTGGAGCTATTCGGCTCCCCTGCCGTGGCCCGACGGCACCGCGGGCATGCCCGGAAACGACAACAACCGCATGCGCGATGCCATCTACGGTGTCTACGAAGACACCTACCCTTCGCCCAACATACATACTACAGGCGCCACAAACTGGGGCATCTACTACGGCATACAGGACCAATTTCCTTGCCGCAAAATCATCTGCTCGTGGAACGACGTGCCACAGTACAGCTGCACCACCCTCCGCTGCACCTATCAGATTGTCTGCTACGAGGGCTCGAACATCATCGAAGTCCACGTTAAACAAAGGGAGGTCTGCCCCTCGTGGAACGGCGGTCGCGGCATCATAGGAATACAGAATGCCACAGGCCAAGCCCAGCAGCCCGGACCCATCGGAGCACCCAACCATTATGTGCAGCAGGGAGCCCCCCCCTATTTTGCACCGTCAGGCTACAACCTCTTCACCACGTCGGCCAGCAACACAGCCTTCCGCTTTACGCCACAAGGCGAGACCGTGAAGAACGAAAAGTGGTATCGCATCTTTGCCGACGGTCGCGACTCTGTCGAGCTGCCGCGCTACGACCCAGTCAACAACCCCAACGCAGTGCACGACACCAACGGCTACTACATCGCGATGTCGAACGACAACACCGACCATCCCACCCTGTCGCAGGCTGTAGTGTCCCCGACATGTGTGTCACGCTACGTCATGGAGCTCATTTTCCTCAACGCCAACATGGACGTGTATGTGCTGCACGACACCATCACCGTAGGCATCGACACCGTGAACGACATGGAACTGAAGTTCGCGGGGCAGACAGACAACCCTGACGGCAAGGAAAAAGAGATAGACATCTGCTACGGTTCGTCGCAGACCGTCTCACTGGATTACCCCGACAACCAGGAAGTCGCCATCGTCAACTGGAGCGTCATACGCATGCTCGACAGCGTAGAGCGCGTTCTGCCGACGTCGATCTACGGTGTCGACGGTACACAAACCCACCTCACCCTCGTCGCCGACCCGCAAGCCGACACATTGCCCAAAAACAAGATAGACTCGATTTACATACAGTGCGCCGTCATATTCACCAGTGGATGCACCAACTACGACCGTGTGCTGGTACGCATCTTCCCCAACTTCGACACCACCGAGGCGGCCGGCATCTGCAAAGGCGACACATTCCACTGGAATCCCTCGGGCAGCAACACACACAACTGCACCGAGAACACCAACCCCGCGACAATGTTCGAGGTGCTCAAAAGCCAACCTGGCTGCGACAGCATCGTGAGGCTCGACCTCACGGTGTTCGACGTGAGCCACACCACCGAATATGTGTCCGACTGCAAACCCTACACATGGGTCAACGGACATGTATACTCGCAGAACAACCAGCAGAACTACGACACCGACACCATCGTGTTGCAGAACCGCTATGGTTGCGACTCGATAGTGCATCTCGACTTCACCATCCACCCGTTGACCGCCAAACTTAAGAGCAGCCTCGACCATTTTGACCTCGACCACCTCGACGTGGAACTGACCGACATCTCGATCGGCAACGACTCTCGCGTGTGGAAATTCCCCAATGCCAACGACCAGACCAGCCACACAGGCTACTACACCATACCCGTCACCGAGGAGCAGGCCACCATCACACTCATAGCCTACAGCCCATACGGCTGCGTCGACTCGACAAAAATCACCCTGCCTCTTAACATCGAGACCTTCTGGGTTCCCAACGCCTTCACCCCCGACAACCCCGCAGGCAACAACATCTTCTCGTCGATAAGCGTAAGCACCCTGAGCCAAGAGATGTACATCTACAACCGTTTCGGACAGCTGGTGTTCCACTGCGAAGGTGCCGATTGCGGGTGGGACGGCCACGACACAAACGGCAACCAGTGTCCGCAGGGGGCCTATGTCTACGTCATACGCTACACCAACGAATTCGAGCCCGACGTGACCATCATCAAGAAAGGCTCGGTAACGCTAATACGATAACAGCGATGAAGATAGCAGTAGTAGGAGCCACGGGGCTGGTAGGGCGCGAGATGCTGGCCGTGCTCGCCGAGCGTGGCTTTGCCAACGACGACGTTATTGCCGCCGCATCGGAACGGTCGATAGGCAAAGAGATTGTCTTTGCCGGACGCACGCTGCACGTCGTCAGCGTGGACGACGCCATAGCCGCACATCCCGACTATGCCATCTTCTCGGCCGGCGCCGCCGCCTCGCGACAATATGCGCCTCTGTTTGCCGCAGCCGGCACCACGGTGGTCGACAACAGCTCGGCTTGGCGCAAAGACCCCGACATACCACTTGTGGTGCCAGAGATAAACATCGACGTCGTGGGGGACAGCAACCGTATCATCGCCAACCCCAATTGCAGCACCATACAGATGGTGTTGGCCCTGTCGGCGCTACAGCGCGAATACGGCTTGCGCCGACTGGTGATTGCCACCTACCAGAGCATCACCGGCACCGGTCTCAAGGCCGTGCGCCAACTGGAAGCCGAGGAACAGGGGCTGACGCCGACCGACAAGGCCTACCCCTACAGCATACACCGCAACCTCTTCCCACACGGCGGCGACTTCCAGTCAGACGGCTACACCACCGAGGAACAGAAGCTCGTCGACGAGACACGCAAGATATTCGCCGACCACACAATAGCCATCACCGCCACCGTGGTACGTGTGCCTGTAGTCGGCGGGCACAGCGAAGCCGTGAACGCCGAGCTGCGGCGCAGCTACGACCTCGCCGACGTGCGCCGTCTCATTGCCGATACCCCTGGCGTGATACTCTACGACGACCCCTCCAACAACATATACCCCATGCCCATCCTCTCGCACCACCGCGACGAGGTGTGGGTGGGACGCCTGCGACGCGACACATCGCAGCCCAACAGCCTCAACATGTGGGTTGTGGCTGACAACATACGCAAAGGCGCTGCCACCAATGCAGTGCAGATCGTACAGAGACTGGCAGCAACCCGAAACAACAGGTAACCGATGAAAAAGACACTGCCAATACTGCTAGTCCTGACACTTTTTGCCTCGTGCGGCAAGAAAGCCCTCGTCGACGACGAGCGCACATTCGGCGGCGACAGATGGAACCGCTTCACCCCCGAAGTGTTCAACGTCGACGTCACCAACACCGACAACTACTACGACATCGACCTTGTAGTAAGCATCGACACCGCCGTCTACCGCTACGCCACGGTGCCGGTCACCGTCAACATATACAGTCCGAACAGCGAACGTCGTATGTTCTACGCCGAAGTGCCACTGAAACAGAACGGACGCTGGCGTGGCGAAGTCTCCGACGGCCTGCGTATGGCAAGCCACCACATACGCACCTACTTCAGCTTCAACAGCCGTGGCACCCATCGCATAGAGGTAGGCCAGGCAACCAGCCAATATGACTTGGAGGGTATACACTCCATACGCCTGAACATATACCAAGTCGAACTCGACTATCCCGACCTGTGATCGACAGTAGCATAAACCCCAACATCGACCGTATCGCCACACGCCTGAAGACCATTCCTGAAAACCCTGGAGTGTACCAGCACCTCGACGAGGGCGGCAACGTGATTTATGTCGGCAAGGCGCGCAACCTGCAGCGCAGGGTCAGCAGCTACTTCTCGCACTACGACGACAAAAGCGCCAAAATCAAGATGCTGGTGCGCAACATCTACGACATCAGGGTCACAGTGGTGGCTTCCGAAGTCGATGCACTGCTGCTCGAAAACAGCCTCATCAAACGCTACCAACCGCGCTACAACTCGATGCTCAAGGACGACAAGTCGTACCCCTACCTGCTGCTCACCGACGAAGACTATCCCCGCCTGCTCTACACACGGCGCCACACCGGCGGCCATCAACCCAAAGGGCACTACTTCGGCCCATACCCCAACGGACGTATACTTCGCGAACTACAAGACATCATCCGTCAGCTGTTCCAATACAGGACATGCGACACCATGAGCCGCCGCCCCTGCATGAAACACCAGATAGGCTTGTGTGCCGCACCATGCGCAGGGCTGCAGACAAAAGAGGAATACAACCAGACAATCGACAACATACGCCGCATACTGAAAGGCGACTTCGGCGACATACTGGACGAAATGAAACATCGTATGTTCGCCCTCGCCGACGAACAACGCTACGAGGAGGCCGAAGCCGTCAAACGCAAGATACACCTGCTCGAAGAATACCAAAGCCGTTCAACGGTGGTGGGCACCAACGTGAAAGATGTCGACGTGGTCTCGATACTCAGCGACGAACGCTACGCCTACGTCAACATGATGCGCATCAAGAACGGTGCAATCATATACAGCTTCTCCAACGAGATAAAAAAGCAGCTGGACGAAAGCGACGAGGAGATACTGGCCACCGTCATCCCCACCCTTCACGAACAGACAGAAAGCACCGCCACCGAGATAGTGTTGCCCATGCGTGTGCCGGACCTCCCCGACGACTACCTGACACAGACCATCGACCCACGCGGCGACAGGCGCAGACTGTTGGAGCTGTCGTATCGTAACGTGGAGAGCTACCAGAAGCAATGCCGTCACCAAAGGGCACTCACCCAAGGCGACGCTGCACCACAGGCTGTCAAGCTGCTCGAGCGCATACAACGTGCCCTACAGCTCCCCACACTGCCAATGAACATCGAATGTTTCGACAACTCCAACATACAAGGTGCATACCCCGTGGCAGGCATGGTGCGCTTCACAGCAGGCAAACCCAACCGTAAGGAATACCGCAAATTCAACATCAAGACTGTCGAAGGCCCCGACGACTACGCCTCGATGGGCGAGGTGATCTACCGTCGATACCGCAGGCTACACGACGAAGGCTTGCCCATGCCCGACCTGCTGATTGTCGACGGCGGTGCCGGACAGATGGAGGTGGCTCGCGAAGTAATCTACAACCAGTTGCACCTGGCCATACCCATTGCAGGTCTCGCCAAGGACGACCGACATCACACCAACGAGCTGCTCTACGGATTTCCTCCCAAGGTGGTAGGCCTCAAGCCTACCGACCCGCTGTTCCATCTGCTGGAACAGATACAGAACGAAGTGCACCGCTTCGCAATCACATTCCACAAGGACAAACGCTCGCGCGGCACCTTCCGCACCAGCCTCACCGACATACCTGGTATCGGGTCCAAGACAGCCCACGACCTGCTTCTACGCTATGGCTCGGTGAAGCAGGTGTCCATCCAGACCCTCGACGACCTGACAGCAGCCATAGGCCCTTCCAAGGCCGAAGCCGTCTACCGTCATCTGCACGACAACGAATAGCCATGAACAAGCTGAACATAATAATGCCCGTCAAGGACTCCATCGACACCGCCCGCGAGGCCATCCTCGCCGTCATGCAGACGCCCGAAGCCGACCTCACCGTCTACAACGACTTCAGTAGCGTCGAAAACACTGCCATCCTGACACAAATGGCTTCCGCGATGGACTTCCACCTTGTAAACTGGGCTGATCATACCGAACACCCGTCGCCAAACTACCGTCTCACACTACAGGATGCATGGCGCAGAGCAGTGGACGCCGATGCCCACCTTGTGATTGTAGAGTCGGACGTGACCGTTGCTCCCGACACCATCGTACGCATGCACGACCAAGTCGCCAAAGGCACAGGCATGGTGGCAGCCGTCACCGTCGACGCAAGCGGCGTCATCAACTTCCCATACAACTACGCAGCAAAGATGCACGGCAACGCCGTAAAGACAACAAAACGGCTCAGCTTCTGCTGCACACTGCTCTCACTCGAATTCTTGAAGGCCTACCCGTTCGACAATCTTGACCCCGAAAAATCGTGGTACGACGTCACCCTGTCGCACATGTCGACACGACTGGGCTTCGACAATATACTTATGCTCGACAACAAGGTACTGCACCGCCCTCACTCGTCGCGTCCATGGAAACGACTGAAATACACCGACCCCTTGCGCTACTATTGGCAAAAGATAACACAACACCGCGACAGAATATGAAGATATACAGCCTATTGGTGGTCAAGGACGAGGCCGACATTGCAGGATTCAGCATCGCTGATGCATGCCGATGGAGCGACAAGGTGATAGTGATTGACAACGGCAGCAGCGATGGCACATGGGAGCTTGTGTGCAATATGGCCGACACGAACAGCAAGATAGTACCGTTCATGCGCCACGATGGTCCATTCCATATAGGACTGCGGAGCAAGGCATTCCGAGCCTTTCGCCACGAGATGCACTATGGCGACTGGTGGTGTGTGCGTCTCGACGCCGACGAATTCTACCCAGGCGATGTCAGGAACTTCCTCCAACAGATACCGTGGTATCGCAGAACCGTCAAGAAAATGAGTACCGACTATATCATCACCTACGAGGATCTGGACGAAGGCCTGATCTGTGGTGACTTCGGTTCCGACCGTGCACACATACGCTATTGCCTGCCCGACAAACGTGCAGAACGACGCTTTATGCGTCATTCTCCTTTTCTTGTATGGCTATCACGTTGGCGCTATCCTCACCCCTGGGGAACAGTTGCCCGACAGCGCATAGCTGTCGACCATTACCAATACCGCAGCAAAGAACAGATGCAACGTCGCTATACCAACCGTCAGAAGGCAAAAGCCGATGGCTGCGGCTCGTTTTCACACGAGGTGGGCAGCGGATGGCAGTCTTATCTTCGCCATCGCAACGAATGTATCGTCATCGGCAACAGCCTATCGCACAATCATCTATACACCGACAAGGAAATTTAGTAACCTACGGCGGATTTTTCCAACGACACATTTTATATTTTTGCACTCGAAACCAACACAATAAAAGACCCTTGAAAACGTTATAGGAATTATAAAAACAAATAAAACACCACACTATGAAGAAAATCATTGCAACAATGCTGGCCGCCGTGGCTATGGCACTATGCCTTACGTCGTGCGAGCACCAGACCATGCGTTCGATTGAAGTGACAATCCAGCCAACCGATTGGGTCACCAACAGCCAAGTCAACTACTATTTTGCCACCGTTCGTTGGGACGAGCTCGACGGCAACGTCATCGACTATGGCACCGTCAACGCCTACCTCATCCAAAACGGAAGGCAGAACCTGCTGCCGCTGGTAACACCCATCACCTATTACAACATCGACGGCATACCCGGCAACGATGTCACCGTAGCCGAGAATATCCGCTTCGACATGGAATATGGCAAGATCACCTTCATCATCGAAGACATGGACGGCTACCTGCCCGGCGACATGGAAGGCACCGCACCCATGACCTTCCGCATCGTTGCCATTGGCGACTGATGGCCAAAGAGACCAAAAGAAGAGGCCGCCCTCATCGGGGCAGCCTCTTCTTTTTTCATCAATCACCAGCAGGGCGGTGAGCGACGGGGAAGCAAGTAATCACAATTTGTGGCAACGGCGATAGGCTTTCAAAGTATTCTGCAGCAGCGACACTATGGTCAGTGGACCGACGCCGCCAGGCACCGGCGTAACCCAGCTGCACAGCGCGTCGACTTCCGAATGTTTTACGTCACCAATCAAACGGTAACCGTTCTTTTTTGTATCGTCCGGGACACGATGGATACCGACATCGACAAGCACAGCATCGGGCTTCACCATGTCGGCAGTGACATATTCCGGCTTGCCTATGGCCACCACCAGGATATCAGCCTGGCGTGTAATCGCCGACAGGTTCTGCGTCTTGCTGTGGCACATGGTGACCGTGCAGTCGAACCCCTTGCGCGAAAGCAGGTTTGAAACCGGAGTACCTACAATGTTGGAACGTCCAATGACTACACAATGCTTGCCTGTGGTGTCGATACCATATCGTTTGAGCAGAGTGCATATACCCATCGGTGTGGCTGGCAAGAAGCATTCTTCGCCAAGAACCATACGTCCGATGTTTACCGGAGTAAACCCGTCGACATCCTTGTCGGGCGATATGGCATTGATGACACGCCGCTCGTCGATATGTGCGGGTAATGGCAGTTGTACAATAAAACCGTCAATATCAGGGTCGTTGTTTAGAAATTCGATAGTCTCCAGCAATTCGCGTTCAGTGATCTGTTCGGGAAGGCGGTAGACACTGGAGGTAAAGCCGACCTCATGGCTCGATTTCTCCTTGTTGGCCACATAGGTCATGCTGGCCCCGTCTTGTCCTACGATAACAGCAGCCAGATGCGGTGCACGGTGGCCGGCAGTCGTCAGCTGACGCACTTCATTGGCTATCTCCTCTTTAATCTGCAAGGCAACAGCCTTGCCATCAAGTATCTGTGTCATATTTGTTTGATTGTTTAATCGTTTAACTGTTCTAATCGTTTAAAGCCTCCTCTAGATTTCCCCCTTGTAATAACATTCGTCCCCTTCACTCCCCCATCACTCCATTTCACTCCCTCTTTACTCCCCCATGTAATACCATTCGTCCCCATCACTCCTCTCTCACTCCCCCATCACTCCCCCTGAAGGAGCCTCCTCTAACAGTTCAACAGTTCAAAACATTATTATCTTCTGCGGCGGATTGGCATCTTGCCACCGCTTTTTGTCATCATTTTCATCATTTTGCGTGTATCCTCGAACTGTTTCAGGAAACGGTTGAGTTCCTGAATAGAACGTCCGCTGCCGGCAGCAATACGCTGTTTACGGCTACCGTTCAGACACTGAGGATTCTGGCGCTCGTATGGTGTCATAGAGCCAATCATAGCCTCGATGGGCTTGAAGGCATCGTCGCTGATCTCCACATTCTTCGTCAACTTGTCCATACCAGGTATCATCCCCATGAGATCCTTCATAGAGCCCATCTTCTTGACTTGCGCAACTTGAGAAAGGAAGTCGTCGAAGTTATAATCGTTGTGTATTAACTTCTTCTGTATGCGGCGTGCTTCGGTCTCATCATATTGTTCCTGCGCCCTTTCCACAAGGCTTACCACATCGCCCATGCCGAGGATACGGTTGGCCATACGGTCGGGATGGAAGACATCCAGAGCATCCATCTTCTCACCAATGCCAATAAACTTGATTGGTTTCTGCACAGTATATCGGATGGTAAGGGCCGCACCGCCTCGTGTGTCGCCATCAAGCTTGGTGAGCACCACCCCATCGAAGTCGATACGCTCATTGAATGCCTTTGCAGTATTGACAGCATCCTGGCCTGTCATCGAGTCAACGACAAACAGCGTCTCCTGCGGCTGCAGTTCACGCTTGAGAGCCGCAATCTCATCCATCATCTCATCGTCGACAGCCAGACGTCCAGCGGTATCGACAATGACGACACCAACGCCTTTCGACCGGGCTTCGTTAACAGCATCCCGTGCTATACGGACAGGATCCTTACAGTCTTCCTCGGTAAAAACCGGCACTCCAATCTGCTGTCCAAGGGTCTGCAACTGACTGATAGCCGCTGGACGATAGACGTCGCCTGCCACAAGCATCACATTCTTGGCACGTTTGTTTTTCAGCATATTGGCCAGTTTGGCACTGAACGTCGTCTTACCCGAACCCTGCAAACCGGCAATAAGCACTACGGCTGGCTGACCTTTAATATTTATATCAACGGCCTCGTCGCCCATCAACTCGGTGAGCTTCTCATGGACAATTTTCACCATCAACTGTCCTGGCTCGATGCTGGAAATAACGTCACGCCCCAACGCCTCGGCCTTGACCTTGTCGGTAAACTCCTTGGCTATCGGATAGCTGACATCAGCGTCGAGCAATGCCTTGCGCACCTCTTTGACTGTCTCGGCAACATTGATATCGGTTATCGAACCCTTACCCCTAAGGGTATGCAATGCTTTATCTATCTTACTACTAAGGTTTTCAAACATAATCCTTTTCCGTCTTTATCATTACTGTTGAACTGTCAAAACTGTTGAGAATTATCAGGGGGAGTAAAGAGGGAGTGAAATGGAGTGAGGGGGGAGTGATGGGGACAACACATTAACGAATTAACACATTAACGAATTAACATAAGATTAATATTAATTAGAGCAATTTGCCAATAATTGACCTGCGTGGCAATTAGTTAAATTAGTTATATTCGCCGTTTATATTAATTAGAGCAATTTGCCAATAATTGACCTGCGTAGCAATTAGTCAAAATAGTTATATTCGCCGTTTATATTAAACAAATCAACCCTTTCACTAATCACTGATATTAAGCAGGTAATAGTTCTTCTTCCCTTTCTGTACCAGGATACATCCGCTGGCAAGGATGTCGGCAGCAGTAAGGACGCACCCTTCGGCGACCTTTTGTTTATTGACACTGATGGAGTTCTGCTTCAGCTCACGTCGTATCTCCCCCTTGCTGGCAAACATACCCACCTCGGCGGCAAGGTCGACGAGCGAGGCGCCGGCCACGATGGAAGAGCGGCTGACGGTATACTGCGGCACACCATCGAATACCGAGAGGATAGTCTTCCTGTCGAGCGTGTTGAGCATCTCGGCAGTAGCCTTTCCAAAGAGCAACTCACTGGCGGCGATGGCACTATCGTACGCCTCCTGCCCGTGGACTCGGACGGTGATGTCCTTTGCCAACGCCTTTTGCAGCACACGCTGTTCCGGTGCTTCGGCATGTCGCCGCTCAAGCTCCTCTATTTCGTCCTTCGGGAAGAGGGTGAAGATACGGATATATCTGGCGGTGTCGACATCCGAACAGTTGAGCCAGAACTGATAGAACTTGTATGGGCTCGTCTTCTCTGGGTCGAGCCACACGTTACCGCCTTCGGTCTTACCGAACTTGGTGCCGTCGGCCTTGGTGATGAGCGGACAGGTGAGGGCAAACGCCTCGCCGCCTTCCATACGTCGTATGAGTTCGGTGCCGGTGGTGATGTTGCCCCACTGGTCGCTGCCGCCCATCTGCAGGCGACAACCTTTGGTGCGGTAGAGCGTCAGGAAGTCGTATCCCTGCATCAGCTGGTAGCTGAACTCGGTGAACGAGAGTCCTGTCTCGAGACGTTTCTTGACACTGTCCTTGGTCATCATATAGTTGACCGTGATGTGTTTGCCTATATCGCGGATAAAGTCGAGAAAGAGATAGTCCTTCATCCAGTCGTAGTTGTTGAGTATCTCGGCACCATTCACAGGATTGTCGAAGTCTAGGAAACGTTCCAACTGGTGACGGATACACTGTACGTTGTGCTGCACCTCTTCCACGGTCAGCAGCTTGCGTTCGGCGGCCTTGAACGAGGGGTCTCCAATCATCCCGGTAGCACCGCCGACGACAGCGAGTGGCTTGTGACCGGCAATCTGCAAGTGTTTCAGCAGCATGATGGACACCAGGTGTCCGATATGTAGCGAATCTGCCGTGGGGTCGATACCGACATACGCCGTGGTGACTTCTTTGGCAAGTTGTTCCTCGGTGCCCGGCATGATGTCGTGAATCATACCACGCCATTTGAGTTCTTGAACAAGGTTGGTGTTCATAGTTTCGGTTACAGGTTTTTTATTGAACATTGAGAATGCGTTAATTTGTGAATTTGTGAATTATCAGAGGGAGTGAGGGGGGAGTGAGGGGGGAGTGAGGGGGGAGTGATGGGGACAACACATTAACGAATTAACAAATTAACGAATTAATATAAGATTATTTTTTCTTTTCTCCTTCAGATTGTAAAAAGATTTTAAAAGAGGCCATCCGGCAGCATTTTCTTTTACAATCTTTTAAAATCTGATTGAGTTTAGTGAGTCAGGCTGCGCAAGCGACTAACACATTAACGAATTAACGAATTCAAAAGGAGGTACCGCCTTTGGGCGTACCTCCTTTTTTTGCTGTTGCCGCATCGCGCCCTTTTAGCGGACCATCATCTTGGCGACGGATGTATGTCCGCCGATGATGACGTTGACGAGATACATGCCCTTGCCGAGGCCTTCGGTGCTGACGGAGAAGGTCTGTTCGCCTGCGTCGACACGGCCAAGCTGGCGGTCGATGACCATGCGACCATTGAGGTCATAGACGCGCACGGTAGCCATGCCGGCCATGTTGCCCGCAACGGTCAGATGGGCGTCGCCATACACGGGGTTGGGATATACGGTCACGGAGCCGACAGAGGTACCGACCACGGTGGGTATGTCGAGCAGGTCGGCGGGGTCTACCACCTCATTGGTGGTGTCGGTGACGCTCCTCATGTCGACAAAGACACCACGACCGTAGGTGCCGAAGTAGATGGCGTTAGGCCATTTAGTCTTGGCGAAGGTGTATGAAACAGGGTTGATGCCGCTATGGCCAAGCAGGTGCTGGACTGAGAAGTTCTGCGTCTGCTGTTTGATTGCGGTGACGGGTATGCCGACAAGGTCTTCGTAGGGCATCCAGACGTTGTTATGACGGTAATACACACCCTCGGCAGTACCTATATATATATCGCCGGTGAGGTGTTCGACAAGCGAGCAGAAAGCGGGGATGTCGGCATGGCCAGTGATGTTCATCTGGCTGACGCTCCAGTTGTCATCCAGACAGTTCTCGACAACAGCCACATTGGCATACTCGCTGCTATAACCCTCGAAGGTGATGATCAGGCGTTCGGTGTTGCCGATGGTGTCGGTGGTAATCGAGCTAATCTGACGCGGGAAGGTCTTGTTTCCGCCCACACGCAGGGTGTCGTGTGTGAGGATGGTGGCGGTGTTGAGGAGCGAACCGTCCTCGAGACGGCCACGCGGAGCGCTGAGCTGCTGGGTGAGGGTGCGATACTGCTCGTTGGTGTGGCAGTTGTATTTGGCATTCTCGAAACCACGGACGCGGATAATCATCGAGTTGTTGTTCTTGATGTCGTTGATGGCGATGTACACAAAGCGGCCGTCGCTGCTCATGGCGACATCGCGCGGACGATAGCCCGACTCGTCCTCCATGTTACCCACAATGTTGGCTCCGGTACGAGCCTCGTAGATGGGGTACCATATCATCTGCTGGTCGTAGGTGTTGTTGGGGCTGTACACCCTGGTGAAGTCGGTGATACGATGGGTGATGCAGACACGCCATGTGGCTGCGACGCTGGAGTCGCGTCCGATGATGATGCCGCGTGCAGCGATGGGGTTGCGCATACGCAGGCTGTCGCCGGCATTCTGCGCACGAGTGAAGGTGTACTCGAAGGGATAGTCGGAGTGGGCGCGACTGGTGAACAAGGTCTTGTCGCCGCTGAGTATACGGAAAGTGGAACCATGACCGGTACCCACCGCAAGTGTGTCGACGATACGGCCAAGCTCGTCGCGGACAAGCACGCCGCCGGTCGTCATGCCGCTGAAGCTCAGCCACACGGTGTCGTAGGTACCGCTGTTGGGACGGAGTATATAGCTGAGGGTGTCGACATGGCAGGTGATGGAATCGTCGAAGGTGGTGTTGTTGACAGTCTCCCACAGGTAGATGTTGCCGAGCACCGTCGAGTGACCGCCTGCATAGTCTTTGGTGACAAAGTCGTAGTCGTAGGTCCATGTCTGGGTGTTGGTGTAGTCGAGATAGTCGGCATAGGCACGTCCGTAGTCACCCTCGTTGTTCGACATAAGCACCTGACGACGGCTCTGCGGTTCGACCTGCTGGAACATCGAGGCGGCGACATGACCGCCGTTGCCTGAGAAGATTATGTTGGCGTCGTGGTTGAACGGACTGCGTGCACTTTCGTCGTACCACACAGGGGCTGTGTTGACGCTGTTGTGTGTCAGTCGGGCTTCGACAAGGTTGACAGCATTGGACACAGCGCCAATGACGAGTGTGCCGTCAGGACTGACAGCCAGGTCGTTGGTCTGCACCGTGTTGAGGCCGGAGTTAAGGTTTTCGAAGACGATAAAACCGGTGGTGCTGTAGACACCGCCGTCGGTGGCGATGTAATAGGTCATGCCCGTCTCCTCGTTGTATACAGGCAGTATCTGATGAATGCCCGAATGGACGGACATCAGGTTGTTGAATACCGAACCCATATAGTCGCCATAGTTGAGTTCCACCTCGCTGTAAGACGACTTGGTCCATTGGTAGTAGGCTCCGTCGATATGGCCTTCGCCGTCCCAGATGGTGGAACCGCCAATGTAGATATGCTTTGGATTGCCCGGATCCACCGTCATGGCGCCGCAGAGCATGCCGGTGCCGGTAGTCATGGGTACGACAGTCGAAGTGGTAAGGGTGGTCCACGTCTGTTCGTTGGTGGAGAGGTAGAGGTTCTCCATGCGGCCGTTCGAGTCTATCACCATAGCATAGAGATAGCTGGGGTCGGTGACCGAGGTGGCCAGTTTGATACCGACATTGTCGCCGCCGAAGGCCGAGTTGGACGAGGAAATGTTGATGCAATTCTGACTGCCAAGTGTGGCGGACGTGACATCGCCTATCTTGTATAACTGGTTACCGACAGAGAAGTATGCCACACGACGTGCACTGACAATCTTCATGTCGCCGATCTCGCCAGAGAATACCCGGGTCGGTGTGGTGCTACCCCAATCGGCCGAGTTGTTGACAACCCAACGGTAGAGACCGTTGCCGGTGACAGCGAAAAGGTAGAACTTACCGTCACGCGATATGCAGGAAAGTTGCTTGACAGCGGCAAAATCATGGTCCAACGAAGTAGGTTTGGTACCACCAATGAGTGTGAACGTCGAGGTTTCAGGATCATAACGATAGACACCCTTGCCGAGCATGGACATGCGGCCATACATCGAACCGACAGCATAGGTATTGTCGCCGGTGCCGATATAGAGGATGTTGTCCGTGCCTTGCACCATGGTAGTGATGGGCAGCGTAGTGCGCTTGCCATCGATGACGCAAGGCACCTCATGCCAGGTGTTGTGGTTCTCGGCCAACGAGGCGTCGCGACCGATGTTCGAGTAGAGTTGGCTCAAGATCTCGTCGTTTTCCGAACGCACAAACAGACCGCCAGATATGGCGCCGGCATAGATGGTGGAGTGGCTCTCGTCGCGCTCGTCGACGACGAGGCTCGAGATGTGACCGCCTACATTCGACGGACCCACCTCATGGAACGAATACTGGGCGCTGACAACGCCTCCTCCCAAAGTCAAAATGCCGACAAACAAGCCGAGTAGTACTTTGTTACTTTTCATAAGTTATTGTTAATTAATTTATTATTTTATTTTCATCCCAATTCTTAATCGTACAAAGATACACATTTTTTCAATACGGAAGACATTAATTTCAAATTTTTTTGTCCACACAGACTTCTGTATGTCAGAAAAGCACACCATGGCATTGACGAGAAGAGGACTAAAAAACATTAATTATGTTTAACACAATATAATTTCATAGATCTGTGAAAGTTGATAGTTCAGAGTGTAGTGTTGAGAGTCAGTCGAAAGTGGATAGTGCCGCCAATGGCGGAGTATTTAAGACTAAAAAACTCTGAACTTAATCAACAGACTCTAAACGCTCAACTCTCAACTCTAAACTGCATTTCCCGTTAATTATATTGTGTAAAATCTATTTTCACGTCACACGGATGGAAGAACATAGAGTGTTGATAATTTTTTACACAACATTAATATTCACGCCATATCGAAAAAAAAGCGTATATTTGCAATTTGTAATTTACAGCTCACAAAACACTCTGAAATGAAGAAACTAATTGTATATATGACTCTTGCATTGATTGGTGCCACCGCAGCGGCATCGGCTCAAACGCAGCAGATTACTTTGGAAGACATCTGGACAAAGCGCACCTTTGCGCCAAAAGGTATCGGCGGCATACGTTCGATGGCCGACGGAGAGCACTACCTCTCGATGACCCGCACGGGCATCGCCAAGTACAGCTACCTCTCCGGCGACAAGGTGGAGGATATATGTCTCTTCGGCGGTCCGGGTACCGCAAGGCAGGCCAAGCCCATGCCCCCTATGGAGAGCTACGAGATGAGTGCCGACGAGCAACGCATACTGCTCAGCAGCGGCTTTGAACCCATCTACCGCCACAGCGGCGTTAGCGACTACTGGCTCTACGACGTCAAGGACAAGACGTTTACAAAGCTGACCAACAACGGCAAGCAGCGTCTCACCACCCTCAGCCCCGACGGCACCAAGGTGGCCTTCGTGCGCGACAACAACCTCTACTGGATGGACCTCGCCACCCTGGAGGAGCACGCCATCACCACCGAGGGCAAGCTGAACGAAATTATCTGCGGCACAACCGACTGGGTCTACGAGGAAGAGTTCGCCATCACCAAAGGTTTTGCCTGGAGCCCCGACTCGAAGAAGATAGCCTACCTCGTCTTCGACGAGAGAAAGGTGCGCGAGTACAATATGCAGATGTGGGGGAAGCTCTACCCCGAAGACTACCGCTACAAGTATCCCAAGGCCGGCGAGGACAACAGCAAGGTGGAGCTGCGCGTCTACGACGTGGAGGCACAGAAAGGTCTCTTCATGCCCGCCCTCGCGGGCGCAGGCAGGACCTGCGCCACATGGGAGTACATTCCGCGCTTCCAGTGGACCCCTTCGGGCCTGCTGGCTTTCATGCGTATGAACCGTCTGCAGAACCACATGCAAATCCTGAGCGTAAACGCTCAGGCACCTGACAAAGTGCAGATGCTCTACGACGAGGAGGACCGAGCCTACGTCGAAGTGCCCGACACATGGCGTTTCATCACCGTGGGCAAGGGCAAGAAGGCCCAGGAGCAGATGCTCCTCACCAGCGAGCGCGACGGCTACCGCCACGTGTACCTCTACGGCATGGACGGCAAGCTGGCCAAGCAGGTGACCTCCGGCGGCTACGAGGTGTGCGAGGTGTGCGGCGTCGATGTAAAAAACAACCGCCTCTACTACACCAGCCGCGAGCATCACCCCACCCTGAAGAGCCTCTTCGTCATCGGTCTGGACGGCAAGAAGAAGCAGTGCCTCAACGACCTGACACGCAACGCAAAGAACACCGAAGACCACTACGTGCTGGGCACCTACAACGCCAGCTTCAGCAACGGCTGCAAATACTACATCCGCACCTACAGCACTGCCAACGATGCCCCTCTCTACACACTGCACGATGCCAGCGGCAAACTGATAAAAGTATTGGAAGACAACCAGGAACTGAACAAGAAGATGAAGGTGGAATATGAGACTGGCCGCAAGATGTTCGGTTCGTTCACCACCTCCATTGGAACAGAACTCAACTACTACACCATACGTCCCAAGGACTTCGACCAGAACAAGAAACACCCTGTGCTCATCTACGTCTACGGAGGACCCGGCAACCAGCAGGTGACTGACAGCTACGGCTACTCGGACTACTTCTGGTACCACATGCTGGCCGAGAAAGGCTATGTGGTCTTCTGCTTCGACGGGCGCGGCACCGGTGGCCGCGGCGCGCAGTTCAAGAAGCAGACCTACGGCGACATGGGCCGCATGGAGTGCGAGGATGCCATCGAGGCCGCTCGCTGGCTGGGCCGGCAGAGCTGGGTGGATAAGGACCGCATCGGCATCTGGGGCTGGAGTTTCGGCGGCTACCTCTCCACCCTCTCGCTCCTGAAGGGCAACGACGTCTTCAAGATGGCCATCGCCGTGGCACCGGTGATGAACTGGCGCTACTACGACAACATCTACACCGAGCGCTACCTCGGCCTGCCGCAGGACAACGCCAAGGGCTACGACGACAACTCGCCGCTGAATTTCGCTGACCGCCTGCAGGGCAGCTACCTGCTCATCCACGGCACCGGCGACGACAACGTGCACTTCCAGAACACCGCCGAGATGGTGGAGAAGCTGGAGAATGCGGGCAAGCAGTTCGAGTTCCGCATCTACCCCAACAAAAACCACAGCATCTACGATGCCACTGGCAACACCCGTCTCAACCTCTACCAGCTGATGACCGACTTTATTGAAAGAAAACTTTAAAAAAAAGATAAGATGAAGAAAACAGGATTTATAGTACTTATAGGGCTTATAGGACTTATGGGAAGTGCGCAAGCGCAGTTTGGCGACTACGGAGTGAAAGTCGGGCTCGGCCACACGACCATCGACGACGACCTCACCACCAAGAGCGGTATACTCGGAGTCACCATTGGCGGCTATATCAACTACACATTCCTCGAAAGTGAAAGTATGCTTGCCGAGGTGTTCTATCTGCAGACGGGACTTAACCTCAACCGTCGCGGCAACACGTTCGAGGAGGTTATGGAAAACGGCAACAACCTCACAATACGTGAAGGTTACATCCACGCATGGTATGCACAGATACCCATCCTGGCATGTGTCCACCTCGAGATGCCTATCCGTCAGGCAGGCCACACTCTCGGCTTCTTCCTGGGTCCTGCCATCGGAGTAGGTATCACCGGCAGATACTCCGAACGCAAGGTGTCGCCATACGTGTCGTCGCTCGACGCCAACTACGACCTACGCGTCAATGGCACCGCCAAAGACCGAGACCCGTTCAGCCACCTCAACAGGCTAGATGTCAGTGCCATTCTTGGTTTAAGCTACGAGTATCGCGACTTCACCATCACGGCATATCTCGACCATGGATTTCTGGCCACTTCGACCGGCGACGACGTGCTGCGCATCATCGAACGCATGGAGACCGGCAACACGGACATCAACGTACGCATCCCCAACGGCACCAACGTGGCATACATGATAAGCGTTGCCTATCGGCTGGGCTCATTGAACAAGAAATAATATTTCCTTCCCATAAAGTAAAAAAGAGGCAAGAAGACCCCGCGGATTAAAGAGGCCGGACATTTGTCTTAACTCCTTTACTCCTTAACTCCTGTCTCCTTAAGGAAAGCAATTTTCAGAACAATGCAAGTAAGAGTAAGATTCGCCCCATCACCCACAGGGCCACTGCACATCGGCGGTGTACGCACCGCACTCTACAACTACCTCTTCGCCCGCCAGAACGGCGGCAAGATGATACTCCGCATCGAGGACACCGACCAGACACGCTTTGTGCCTGGTGCGGAGCAATACATCATCGAAGCCCTCGACTGGCTGGGCATCACCTTCGACGAAGGTGTCCATATCGGAGGCCCCTATGGGCCGTACCGTCAGAGCGACCGTAAACCCATGTACCGCCAATATGCCGAGCAGCTTATCCGCGACGGCTGGGCCTACTACGCCTTCGACCGTCCCGAGGCCCTGGAGGCCAAACGCAAGGAATATGAGGCACAGAAGAAGACATTCCAATACGACTGCAACACCCGCCAGCAGATGGAGAACAGCATCAGCCTCGGCATGGACGAGGCCATGCGCCGCATCGACGCCGGCGAGCCCTACGTGGTACGTTTCCGCTTCCCCGATGACACCGACATCACAGTCCACGACATGATACGTGGCGACGTGACCATGAACAGCCGTCTTCTGGACGACAAGGTACTCTTCAAGAGCGACGGTATGCCCACCTACCATCTGGCCAACATCGTCGACGACCACACTATGGACATCACCCATGTCATCCGCGGCGAGGAGTGGCTGCCCAGTGCACCGCTGCACGTAATGCTATACAAAGCCTTCGGATGGGAGGACACCATGCCGCGCTTCGCCCACCTGCCACTGCTGCTCAAGCCCGAGGGCAACGGCAAGCTCAGCAAGCGTGACGGCGACCGTCTCGGCTTTCCCGTCTTCCCGCTCGAGTGGCACGACCCCAAGAGCGGCGAGGTCAGCAGCGGCTACCGCGAGCAGGGCTACCTGCCACAGGCTGTGGTCAATATGCTTGCACTACTGGGGTGGAACCCTGGTAAACGGGAAGGCGACAACGGTGCCAATCCCGTTTACCAGGAATTGATGACAATGGACGAGCTCATCAAACTCTTCAACATCGAGCACATCAGCAAGAACGGAGCCAAGTTCAACCTCGACAAAGCCAAGTGGTTCCAGCACGAATACTTCCAGATGCTCAGCGACGAGGAGGTGGCGTCCTACCTGCAGAAGGAGTTGGATGCCCGCGGCATCGCCGCAAGCCATGACTATGTGGTGAAAGTGGCCGGCATGATGAAAGAACGCATCACCTTCCCGAGCGAACTGTGGGACACCTGCTGCTACTTCTTCCAGCCTCCGACAGAATACGACCCTGCCGCCATCAAGAAACGGTGGAAAACGGGCATGACAGTCCATATGGCCAAAGTGATAGAGATACTCAACACGGTGCCGTTTGAATACGACGCCATACATCAGGCACTGCTTGAGGACTACATCAAAGGCAACGGACTGAATATGGGTTCGGTGATGAACTCGCTGCGTCTGGCCGTGGTAGGCAAGACGGTGGGACCCGACATGCTGACCCTGGTCATGACACTCGGCAAGGAAGAGACCATACGTCGTGTGCAGCGCGCCATCGACACCATCGGTGAAATTGAAAACTGAAAACTGAAAACTGAAAAATATCATGGAAAACAAGACAAACAAAATCCTGCTCATCTGCAATGCCGTGCTGCTGCTCGGCCTGATCGGCATCTATGTGCTTCACTTCACAGGCGCCGGTACCAAGAGTAAAACGAATGTCGACGCCACAGCGCCTCTACAGAAAGAGGGCGGCCTGACCATCGCCTACGTCAACACCGACACTCTGTTGGCAAAATACCAGTATGCCATCGACATGGAGAAAGAGCTTCTGGCCTACAAGGACCAGCAGGAAAAGATCGGACGCCAACAGGTGGAACAGTTCCAGAGCGACTATCAGGACTACCTGAAGAACGGTGCCAACATGACACTCACACAGCAACAGCAGAAAGAGGCCGAACTCAAACAACGTGCCGACCGCATGTCGACACTCGAGCAGGAACTCACCTCCAAAATCATGGAACGCCAGATGACCGAGAACACGAAGCTGCTCAATGCCATCTTCGCCTTCATCCGCGAATACAATGCCGCCAACCAGCAGTTCGACATCATCCTCCGCAAGACCTTCAACGACTCCCCCACCCTTTACCTCAACCCGGCGATGGACATCACCGACGAAATCGTCGAGGGCCTCAACGAAGAGTACAAGAACCTCAAGAAAAACTAAGCGAAGAGAGCCCTAAAGGCATCCTCGATAACTCCAACTGGGAAAACCTCGATCTGGAAACGCTTCAGGTCGAGGTTTTTTGCGTTGTATTTCGAGACAAAAATACGTTCAAAGCCCAAGCGTCCAGCCTCCGAGATACGCTGTTCGACACGTGAGACAGGCCTAACTTCGCCACTCAACCCCAGCTCGGCTGCGAAACAGATACGTGGCGGAACAGGTATGTCGACATTCGATGAAAGTATCGAACAAGCGACAGACATGTCAATGGCGGGGTCGTTCACCTTGATACCACCTGCAATATTAAGGAACACATCCTTGGCTGCAAGCTTGAAACCACAGCGTTTTTCCAAGATAGCCAACAGCATACTGAGTCGACGATAGTCGAAGCCGTTGGCGTTGCGTTGCGGAGTGCCATAGACGGCACTGCTGACGAGCGACTGTACCTCGATGAACATAGGTCTGGCACCTTCGAGGGTGGCGGCAATGGCTGCACCGCTGAGGTTCTCGTCGCGTTGCGACAGCAAGAACTCGCTGGGGTTGGGCACCTCGCGAAGGCCGTCGCCCTGCATCTCGAAGATACCTATCTCGGCAGTGGACCCGAAGCGGTTCTTCAATGCCCTCAGCACACGGAAGCCGTAGTTGCGGTCTCCCTCGAACTGCAGCACCGCATCGACGATATGTTCCATAACCTTGGGGCCTGCAAGGGTGCCGTCCTTGGTGATATGTCCGATGAGGAGCACCGGTGTGCCCGAGGTCTTGGCATAATGCTGGAACTCCGATGTGCACTGGCGTATCTGGCTGACGCTGCCAGCCGGCGAATCGACTTCGTCGCTGACGATGGTCTGTATTGAATCGACTATCAGCAACTCGGGTCTGACAGCCTCGACATGTTCGAATATGCGCTGCGTCGACGTCTCGCTGACGACATAGCATTCGCCACCGCCACCTATACGGTCGGCACGCATCTTGATTTGCTGTTCGCTCTCCTCGCCGCTGACATACAGCAAGCGTGTCTCCTTCATGGCCAAGGCCGTCTGGAGCAACAACGTCGATTTGCCTATGCCTGGCTCGCCACCGAGCAACAGCAGCGAACCGGGCACGATGCCACCGCCGAGCACACGGTCCAACTCGCCGCAATAGGTTGTCAGACGCGACGTGTCGGTGTAGGTGATATCTTGGATGCGTTTCGGTGCCGACGTGGCGGCAGCGTTGACGGAACGTTGTTTAGGGGTGGCAGTCTGCAGCACCTCCTCGACGAAGGTGCCGAACTTGCCGCACTCCGGACATCGGCCTAGCCATGTGCTGCTCTGATAGCCGCACTCCTGACAGAAATAGTATGTTTTGGCTTTTGCCATGCAGACTTTTTCAGTAGGCGCAATTGCCTGTGGAGCCTACCGGCATACGGTAACGTGTGCTCGACGTGCCGAAGTTGTGTATATAGCCGAAGGTGAGCGACGGGAAGCCGACGCCGTAGTATGAACCCGACGGACCGACGCCACCAGTGATGCTGGGATGCGCGATTATATATTTTAAATCGATGAAGAAGTCGCCCATTTGGTCGATATAGCGGCGCACCATCACGCCGGCGTCGCCGGACATCCTGTACTTGATGTTGCCGTAGCGCCAGATGGCACCGGCGCCCAGATATGGCATCACGTTCCATTTCACACCACGCTTGTAGTTGAGCACATGCGACAGGTTGACCATAAGGTCGGCATGCAGCATCGAGAAGGTGTAGGCATCGCCCGCCTCCTGCGTCACGGTGTCGTATATCTCGTGAGCGGTAAGACCCGTCATCTCGAACCTTATGGTCCAGAAGTTGCTGAAGTTACGGCCGAACATGATTTCGGGAGCCACGCCCATCATCTTCAGACCCCCATGGTCGGGGTTGTCGAACATGTCGTACAACGAATAGTTGGGACCGATACCGAAACCCACGAACCAGTCTTCCGACGTAGAGCGCGACTCAAATTCAGTGCGACGGTTGAACGGCGACTGGAAGAAACGCAGGTTGATACCACCGGTGAGCGAATGCATGCGCACACCGCTCTCGCCGCCACCATCGAAGCCATACTCGAGCAGGTATCCTTTATACTCGAGGAAGAGGTCGAACGTCTCGCTCAAGCGGTACGGCACATGGAGGCCGAACATCGTGTGTACCGAATGGTCGGTAGGGCGACTCTGTTCCCCGTCGTTGTATCCTCCACGGAAAAAGACACCAAGGCCTATCATCGGGTAGGCGTTGATGCGCCAATGCTTGATACGGAAGAACGTAGAGTTGAAATCCCACAGGAACTCGACACCAGCCGAGGCAAACGGTTCGAAGTTGCCTCCCTCGTTGATGGAAGGCGCTGTCATGAAATTGAAACTGCCACGCAATGCCAGAGGGCTGAGTATCCACTTGCCGATAGCCGCACCTGTAGAGAAGCCGGGGCCGACAGTCTGGTCCACATGATGGTACATGGTGACGCCACCGCCCCATGTCATGAACATGTTGACGCCAAAGTCGGTGCCGACTTGGGCACGGGCACCGGCCAGCGAGGCCAGCAATAACAAAGAAAGTACAAACTTTTTCATAGGGCTCTGCATTGTATTAGTTGATATTGCTGTTGACCGGCATGCGATAGCGTGTGGTGGAATGGCCGAAGTTGTAGATATAGCCCATTGTTATCATGGGATATCCGACACTGAATATGCCTCCTCCGCCACTGTTGGTGCCGGCAAAACGCGGCGGCGCCATGACATACTTCAAGTCCACATAGAAGTCGCCCATCTGGTCGATATAACGGCGAGCCATCAAGCCTGCATCGGCAGCGACGGTGAACATCGGGCGACTGCTGTAGCGGACTATGGGACCCGCTCCGAGATATGGCAGGAAATTCCATTTCACACCCCTGTTGAAGTTGAACAGGTGAGACACATTGAACATAAAGTCGGCATGAAGATAGTTGTAGGTGTACCACCTGCCCGTACGTCCGGTAGAGTCGGTAAGCTGCGTATAACGCTCGCGTGCAAAGAAGCCCGACAGCTCGAAACGTATAGTCCACACGTTGCTGTAGTTGCGTCCAAACATACCTTCCGGCGTGGGTATCCATAGTCTTCCAACGCCGTCGAACATGTGCTCAAAGCCGAACGACGAGAAGCTCATGCCGGCGCCAAAGCCCGCAAACCAGTCCTCGCCGGTGCTGCGCGACTCGAAAGCAGTGCGACGTCCAAACGGTGCATCCGACCAGCGGTGTGTGATACCGACCACAGCCGTGTGCATATAGTTGTTCTTATAGCTTTCGTCGAAAGTCTGCGGCAGGAAGAAACATTTATACTCCAGAAAAGCGTCCCACTTGCTTCCGATACGCACCGGGAAATTGAAGCCGAGCATCGCCTGGAAGTCATTGTCATGGTGATAGTCGGAGCCATCCGGCATGTAGGCGACGCCCAGTCCGATGAGGGGGTATACAGGGAACGGATACTGTATGTTTTTGTTATAGACATGGAAAAACGTAGCATTGACATCCCACATGAACTCGGCACTGCCGAACACATAGGTTGCATTGGTGTTCGAGTTCTGCACCTGATATGACGGAGCCATCACCATGTCGCCTGCCAGTCGGAAAGCAAGGGGTTTCATCAGCCAACGGCCAAGGTAGACACCGGCAGAGGGGACACCAACAGCCGATGTGCCGGAGTGCTGGTAGAACGAGCCTCCGACGCCAAGCGACCAGAAGAAGGTGTTGTCGGCATAGGCAGCCTCGCGTTGAGCCGAGATGCCAAGACCCATCGCAGCAAGTACCAATGTAAGTATCAGTTTCTTCATGTCTTCAAATAATTAACAATTAAAAGTAATTTTCGCAGCCGCAGCACAATCTTTCATTATGCCTTGGCGCGCTCGGCGAACTCCTTGCCGGAGACCTTCTCGACGGTGGGTTTGAGCTGGTCTTTGAAGATCTTCGCCAAGTTGTTGGCATAGAGACGGTCGACCACCTGCTGTATGTTTTTACGGTCGGCCGCTATCGAGCGTGCCTGCTGCTCCAGACGCTGCTCGACTTTTTCTTTGGTCTCGCCATCGGCGGGCTTGTCGCTGCGTCGCAGAATATCCTTCAGGTAGTCGACAATCTGGTTGCTGGTAGGTTCAACGGGGCTTATCTCTTCCAGTTTCGACTCGATGAGCTCCCACCTCAATGCGGGCACATATTTCTCGGTCCAGTCGGCCTCGACGCTCTCCGGTGTGACATCCTTGTCGCCACGCGAGGCGAACCAACGTTTCAGGAAGGCTTCGGGCAGCTGCGCGCTGAAACCGTCGACAAGAGCCTGACGCACCTGGTTGACGTACAGGTAGTCGCTCTGTTCCTCGTTGGCCTTGTCGATCTCGGCACGCAAAGCTTTACGGAAGGCGTCGGCATCCTTGATTTTCTTGTCGGGGAATACCATGCGGAAGAGCTCGTCGTCGATCTCGTGAGGGATGATGCGCGAGATGCCGCTGACGGTCAACTCGACATCGGACTTAAACTTCTTGGCGGTTGCGTTGTCCATATGGAGGGCACGCTCGATGTCGGCGACAGGGAAGGCTTTTGCCATGTTGAAGACAATCTTTTCGTCGGCCTTCTTACCCTCGAACAGCGGCAGCTGTTCCTCATCCTTGATGTTTATCAGGTTGAGACTGACGAAAGTGTCCACACCGCCTTCCTTGACAGCACCTTTCTTGTCGAGTTCGACGACCTTGCCATATATAATGTCACCTTTGCCGACAGTCTCGGGGGTCTCGAATTTTCCATAGCGATTGGAGATATTGCTTATCTCTGCGTCAAGTTCCTTCGGGGTAGTCTTGATCTGGTTATATACCACGTTCACCTTGTCCCACTCGATGTCGAACTCGGGAGCGACGGCCATGTCGAAATAGAAAGTGAAGTCCTTGCCCTTGGCGAAGTCGACCTCGCCGGTTTTCTCGTCGTTGGACATCGGCATGCCAAGGATGTGCAACTTCTCGTCGTCGATATATTTGAAGAGGCTGTTGTTGATCTCGTTCTGTACGGCGTCACCGACAAGGGCTCCTTTGTACATGCGTTCGATGAGACTCAACGGAGCCATACCCTTGCGGAATCCTGGGACGCTGACCTTGCGCTGGTAGTCTTTGAGTTGTTTTTTTACAGATTCGATGTAGTCGTTTTCCTCTATGTCGATTTTTACACAGAGTTCCAAATCACTTAAATTCTCTCTTGTGATGTTCATTTTGTTATATTTATTTTATTAGTTTATAGCCTATTACCGGCACAGCAAACGCTGTGTGACAAATGCAAAGTTACACTTTTTTTTGTAATACACAGGATTATTTATATATATAGTGGCATCAGATGAAGCCTGCTATCGAATCTTTCAGCAGGGCATGCAGGCCTATGCCCGGTCTGTCCGACGGGTCGCCCGGTACACGGCGCGACAGGTGGGTGCGACGTGCGCCGAACACACCCAGACCACCTTCGATGTTGGTATATGTGGAATGGCTCTGGTCAACGCCGGTAGCCGCACCGACACTGCTGAGGTATGCATAAAGGTCTTCGTTGCACGCATAGACATAGATGTCGAACATCTGGGGGTATATCTTGGTATTAGTGTCGCCATCAAACTGGCTATGCATGGCAGCCATGAAGGCGTCGCGCGAATACAGAATGCTGTAGGACGTTACGTAGGGCGGCGACACTAGACGTGTGTTGCACATAAGGTCGAGGCTCAAAGTGTCCGGAGAGAGATACTTGTACACATAGTAGAAACGGACCATCGGCTGATAGAGACGGGCATTCTGCAGAGCGTGCCATTCAATCTTGCAGTTGCGGGTAACCGAGAAGCCGAAGGGCGTGTTGCTGTTGGGCGTCGTCACCAGTGGCTGGGCGGCGTGAGCATCGTCGGTTCTTTTCACCAATGTCGTCGAGGCTTTGGCCAACATCGAGCCGTCGGCGGTACGACGGATGCGCAGCTCGTAGTTGAAATCGTCGTACAGACGGTGCCATGTGACGGCATAATAGGCAGGCTGGTCGGCCGATACAAAGGTGCCGTCGTCGCGATCGGCGACGGTATACTGGAACGGTATGGAGTCTATCAACTGTCCGTTTCTGTAGGCAAGCAATGCTACCTGCAGTGCCCCTTCAGGATAGTTGAACGAATCGCTCACCGATGCGCCACTATGTATGTCGCCTTCGGTGAGGTAGCAACGTTCCACACGCACCCAGGAAAGACTGTCGTCCTGGTCAAGGACGCAGTACACCACAGGGGTCTCTTTCCATTCGGCATTGGGAGAGAACTCGACCTGGCAGGCCACGAAGGCCAACGCTGAAACGAACAGCAGCAATTGTCTATACCTCATAGATAATGTGTTATTGTGTTATCTCCATCACCTCGAGCTCGTCCATCAGCAGCCACGGCTTCAGTCCCTTGCCGCGATGCCACGACGGTATGGTGCCGATGGTGTGTGCGGTTATCTTGACAAAGCCGACACCCCTACGTTCGGCAGGCACACTGAATTCCACCACACGGGGTTGGCTTTCCGACTGGACCTCGGGCTGGAATGGAGTGTGTACCACCACAGTGTCGGTATACTCTGTTCCGTCGGCCGAGAACGCCAGCGTCAGCATTGGGGGGGCGAAGGCCCACACAGCCGGACTGTGTGCAAAACGCAGAGCTACCGACTCGACGTCGAGCGGCTTGGCCAGTTCGACGACCGTAACGACATCGTCGCCCGAGAAGCCTACCCATCCATACGAGAGGTTGTTCACGTCGCCGCGCTCGCCATCGAACAGCAGCGTGTCGGCACCTACATTGTAGGGGGTGTTGGGACGCCGCGAGAAGGTGGTGCGGGCAATATAGTCATAGTTGAATTTGCGCGAGGCGACAAACGACGGTGGCGCGTCGTCGACAAACACACGCGCCTTGACGACGGTGGTGGCATCGATGACGAAAGGCTTGGTATAGACAGTCGACCCGACCGTCGGGTCGCTGCCGTCGGTAGTATAGCGTATGGTGCCGCCGGCAGAGGCCTTGAGAGTCACCGTCAGAGGCTGTGCGAACCGTACCGCATTGGCCGTAATGACAGGCGGCTCGGGGATACCTGTAGTCACCTTGGGATACACCGTGGTGGCTTCGCGACACAAAGCAGCCACCGAATCGACGCTGACATCCAGCATCTTCATCACCAGGCGCATGCTGAAGCTATTGCCGTCGGCATCAGGGCCGACAAGTGCAAGTCCGTCTTGGTGCTGGCGGATAGCGAACACCGAGTCGGCCAGACGCGCCATGACGGCAGTACCGTCGATGGTATCGGCCAGCAGACACCAGCGCACGTCGTGCCTTTCCTCGGCGTATCCCAGGTCGCTGGTGGCAATGGTATTGACATCGACGTCGCGCCAACGTCCGCCGTCGATAAGCCTGTCGAAGGCATTGCCATACCATCGCATCACCTGGTTGTCGTGCCAAACAAGCGAGACGATGGCCGGCTCGAGACGGGAACGACGCGCGGCAGGAGCAAGAAAGACATAGTCCACCGTGATGTCGCCGGTGCTGCGGACAGCGTAGGTCTCCCTGACGTCGCACAAGGTGCGGCCGTCGCCCATAGTGTAGCGCACCATAGCGTCGATACACACCATGTCCGAGTCCACCACCCTGTAGCTCGACGCGAGCAGCGTGTGGCGACAGTCGCGGACATTGTCGAACACGAGTGTCGGTTTGGCCAGCAGACGCTTGCTCGGAGCGTCGTAGAGCCTCAGCCCTTTGTCATATTGCACGTGCCACCTGCCAAAAGCGATGTTGAGCACACCGAGTGTGTCCTCGTCGACGACGATGGGGGCTCCCCCACCCTTGTATGTCTCGGCCTGCGCCTTGCGCATCGCAAGGGGAAACACCGTATGGCTGACAGGTGTCCATACCTGTCGACCGTCGGAACGCTGACTGATGTCGAACTTGATGAACGGCTCCTCGCCGGGTTGCATGTCTAGTTGCGGGATACGCATCCCCACTTTGCCGCTCTCGCCAGCGGCCACGGCAAGCGGCAGCTCGCCGGAAATGATGTTGGGATGCAGGTTGGTGTAGATGGTATATTCCAGACGGAAGCGCGAGAAGTCTGCGAAGTCGCTGTTGTTGGTCACGCGGAACTCCCCTTCGCCGCCTCCGACACGTATAATGCTTATGGCAAACGGTGCGTAAAGATTACGCAACTCATAGTTCATCTCCGACGAAAGAGGCCATGCGTCGAGGAAGCCGCCCTGCAACTGACGGTTGTTCTCGACAGCGCGCCATAGCGCTCCCAACGTGCCGAACCGACTGGCGTCGGTGCTTCTGGCCATCACGACAGGTTTGGAGGCCGATTCGGCCAGTCGCAGCAAGTCGGCCTCTGACGGGAACACGGGAGCTACGATGTCGGTGTTGTCGCCGCCTTGGGCAGCCGAGAACATCACCGGGCGCGACTTGTCGAGCACCTTCAGCCTCTTGTAGGCCGCCGTCATGCACACACCGTTGTCGCGGCTGTTGCCGAGCGACCAGCAGACAATCGACGGATGGTTGCGCAAGCTGCCGTAGAGATGTTCCACGCGTTGTTCGAAGAGCGGTATCATGTCCTGTTCGGTAGCCACCACACGGCGACCCGACGAGGCAGGCATCAGGTTGGCGTCGGCCACCACATAGAGTCCCAACATGTCGCAAAGGGTGTAGAAATAGGGCTCCATCGGCGAGAAGCGGGTGGTGCGGACAGCGTTGACACCCGTCGCCTTCATGGCACGCAGGTCCTTGGCTATCTGCTGGCGTCCCGTCTCGCCTTCGGTATGTTCCAGACCATAGGTGACGCCACGCAACGTTATAGGTTTCCCGTTGACGAGCATCACACCGTCGGCCACCTCGACACGACGGAAACCGAAGGTAGTGCCCAGCGTCTCTTCCACGTCCATATTGTCGTTGCGCAACCGCAGTATGGCAGTATACAGCGCTGGTTCCTCGGCGCTCCACGGGCGGACGCCGGGCCATGTGCGCGAGAGGTCCGTTTTCTCCTCGCTGCTCTTGGTGAAGACTATCCAGCGACCCATGCGGTCGACCTGGCGTCCCTTGGGGTCGAGCACTTCCACTTCGAGGTAATAGCGTCCCTTCCGACGGCTGTTGAACACCGTGGCATCCACCGTCAACGTGCCTGCACCGAGCGCAGCGTCGTAGTCGGCCGTGATGCCCATATCGCACACCTCCGGGTCGTTTCGGAACAGAATAAAAGGAGTGTCGTTGAGACCGACAGCGATGCTCGAATCTTCGAGCAAGGCACCGGCAGGATGCTTCAGCGTCTCGACGACAAGAGTGTTTGTCTTTCCGTACTTGAGGAAAGGAGTGATGAGGAACTCGTTCCACTGGCGCGAGTCGTCGCCATAGCCCACCAGCTTGCCGCCGATATACACACGGCAGGCGTGTCCACAGCGGACATTGAGATAGACGCGATAGTCTTTCCATGTACGTTCCACATCCAGCTGCTTGGTATACACCAGCGAGCTGTCGGTATGTTTCTGTCGCCACGTTCCGGCAAGTTCCATAAAATACGGCGACTCGCGGTATCCATTGCGGGCAATGGCTCTCTCATCATCATAGGCCACCATCAGGGGGCGGGCAGGTGCTGCAACCTGTGCCGACAAGGTGGCGGCACAGATTACCGCAAACAGGGACGCGGCAAACAGTCGTTTCATACTTTTGAAAACTAAAGGCAACCTCTAACCGTGGCATTTCGAGGCTGATTGTGGTTTCATCCTTCGTTGACTCACTAAAAATAAAGGCTCAGACCGCCTCCGACACACTGTAGGGTGATGGGGTCGCCAATCTGAGGCGTGTTGTTGATGTCGTAGCGGGTAACCTTCTGGCTCTGCAACATATTGTAATCGACATGTAGCGCGACGGCAAAACCGCGGTCGATGGCGTAACGAGCACCGGCGCTGATACCGAAGTACAGTCCACCCTCGGAAATCGACACCCGCGGAGAGTTGCTGGAGCTGCCCAACGGCAGGCAATAGCCCATCTGCAGCACAGAGTACGGCGTCAGGCGGGAGCGCATGAAATGGCTGCGCAGCTCGAGATATACCGGCATCTGCGTGAAGGCGCCATTGGGGTCGGCGACATAAGTGACACCCATTCCGACACCAGCCTCCTTGCTGAACTGGAAACCGGCCGAGAAAGAGATGTCGGTGGCACCCAACGTGTCGGCAAGCCCGTTGAGACCGGCATCACGATTGAGGTTCATCATGTAGCCCGCACCGACAACGAAATAAGGGCCTCGCCACTTGTATTCTATATGGCGCTGGCTGGCTGCTGTGCCACACAGGCACAGCAGCGCAACAGCGACAGTGATCAGCTTTTTCATGCGTTCATCGGCTTGAGGTCCTTGCTGACGATGAGCGTTGCCTCGGTAGCATTCTGAACCTGCTCGACGGTGAACTCGGGGTTGATCTCCGTAAGCACGATACCTTCGGCGGTTATTTCCATAACACCCATCTCGGTAATAATCATATTCACACGTCCCTTGGCGGTGAGAGGCAGGTTGCATTTCTTCAATATCTTCGGGTTGCCCTTCTGAGTGTGCTCCATGGCGACGATAACCTTGCGTGCGCCCACCAGGAGGTCCATTGCGCCACCCATACCGGGTGTGAGCTTGCCGGGGATCATCCAGTTGGCGATGTCGCCGTGTTCATCCACCTGCATGGCACCGAGGACGCTGACATCGACATGGCCGCCGCGTATTATGCCGAACGACGTGGCACTGTCGAAGGTGGCAGCACCCGGGACGGCGGTGATGAATCCGCCACCCGCATTGATCATAAAGGGGTCTTCCTTGCCCTCCTCCGGCGACTTGCCCATGCCGATCATACCGTTTTCCGACTGTAGGATGACGCTAACGCCAGCAGGCAGATAGTCCGGTATCAAGGTCGGCAGACCGATACCCAGATTGACGACGTCGCCGTCGTGCATCTCTTGTGCGGCACGGCGGGCAATGAATGCTTTGATTTCGTTTTTGTCCATATTGTAAGGTTATTTTAATTGTTTATGTTTCTGTCTATTTCCAACCACGGTTCACCATCTCCTGTGCCACGAACGAGGCGACATCATCGGCATAGGTGTTTGCACCGAAACCGGCATCGTAGCCCAGCTCCTTGGCCAACTCGTGACTGATACGGGGACCACCGCAGACAAGTATCACCTTGTCGCGCAGCCCCTCGGCCTCGAGCATCTCCACGAGCTCCGTCATGTTCTTTATGTGCACATCCTTCTGCGTGACGGTCTGGCTCACCAGCAGGGCGTCGGCATGCAGCTCTATCGCCTTGGCGATGAACTCCTCGTTGGGAACCTGGCTGCCAAGGTTATAGGCATCGATCATGTCGTAACGCTCCAACCCGTAGTGGCCTGCGTAGCCTTTCATGTTCATAATGGCGTCGATACCGACCGTATGGGCGTCGGTACCCGTCGACGCGCCGACACAGACGATCTGCCGACCGATATGTTCGCGGATATACTCGTCGCACTCGTGCATCTCCATCGTGGTGCTCTCCACCTTGGGGACGTGTATGTCGGTATAGTCGACAGTGTGCGTCAACGAGCCGTAGCAGTTCATGAAACAGAAGCCCTCGGTCAGTTCCTTCTGGAAAACCACCATGGGGTTCTCGAATCCCATCTTTTTCAGCAGCTGCTTGGCAGCCTCTTCGGCTTCGGCGCCTGCCGGCACAGGCAACGTGAAGCTCAACTGCACCTTGCCGTCGTTCATCGTGTCGCCGTATGGCTTTATCTTCGTCAGGTCCAAGGTCTTGTCGTAGTCCTTGGCCTCCATCGAATACAGTCCTTCGCTCATATTTTATTTCCTTCCTTTCATCAATTCAACAAACGGGTTGAAATAGTGCTCACCCTTGAGGGTGACACCGTCGAGGCCCTTGCCACCGTTCTTGGGGCGCTTGACGTTGGCAAAGATGCCCTTCTCCAGTGCGGAGAACAGGCCCTCCTTCTCCATAGCCTCGAGCAGCTGGGTGGCCTTGTGCAGCACCTCCTGGGCACGGCTTCTGATGATGCCGCCCTCCTTGAACTCGACCTCGTCGCCGATATCCTTCATGTTGTTGAAGATATACTTGGCATTCTCTATCGACAGATAACGGTCGCTCATAAACGGCGTGTGTATAGCCTCGGTGGGCATACCCAACAGCTGCAGACCCTGGTGCGTCCACTGTCCGATGATGTTGAACAGGGCGTCTTGGATATGGCCGCGGAAGATATTGCCCGTCATATACTTTGTCGGCGGCATATACTTCAGCGGGGCATTGGGGAATATCTCGCGCAGCATCTGGGCCTGTGCAAGCTCGTACAGGAAGCCGTTCTCCAGCATCGGGTCCATCTCGAAAGCATGGCCGAGACCCTGCTGTTCGCTGGGCAGGCCTGCCATGAAGGCCAGCTGCTCGTTGATGAAATCGCTGGCGAGCACCGTATGGGCCTCCTCGTAGGCGTCGGCGGTGGTGAGGTAGTTGTCCTCGCCCGTATTGATGATAACGCCGGCGAACCCGTTGATGATACGGCTGAAATACTGGTCGATGAGCGTGCGTTGCATGTTGATGTCGCGGAACAGGATGCCGTAGAGGGCATCGTTGAGCATCACATCGAGGCCTTCCAGCGCACCCATTGCCGCTATCTCGGGCATACACAGTCCGGAGCAGTAGTTGCAGAGGCGGATATAGCGGCCCACCTCCTCGCCCACCTCGTCCAGGGCCTTGCGCATGATACGGAAATTCTCCTGCGTGGCAAAGGTGCCTCCAAAGCCCTCGGTAGTGGCGCCGTAGGGGACATAGTCCAGCAGCGACTGGCCGGTGGTACGTATCACGGCTATGATGTCGGCACCCTGCCGGGCACCGGCCTGGGCCTGCACCACATCCTCGTATATGTTGCCCGTGGCGACGATGATATACAGGTACGGCTTGGAGCCTTCGCCTATGGTCTCGATATACTTCTCGCGACGCAGGCGGTTGCCGCGCACCTTGTCGATAGTACGGTCCACGAAAGGCCGCAGCGCCTTGTCGATATCCTGCCTGTCGTGTACGGGCAGCCGCGTGATGTCCAGCTTGCCCGAGGCGATGGCCTCGGCTATCTGCTGTGGCGACAGGCCTGTCTCGACAATGGCGTTGCCGACATAGAACATTGCACCCTGTCCGAGCACGCCTTTGCTTTTTAGTTCATCGACAACGATATTGGGCATCGGCACCCCGTTTTCGTCGACAGAGTCGATACCCAAAAAGCGGCACAAGGTACGCTCGACCGCTACAGTGGTATAGTCCTCGACGAAATCCTGCACCTGTCCGGCAATGTTGCGAGCCACCGAACGTGCATGTTCAACCTCGTTGAAATCAAGTCCTACTTTACTTTTCTGCATTTTAGTGATATAATGTGTTGTTGTCTTGAGAGCATTCCAATTCGGATTGCAAAAATACGAATATTTTTCAATATAAAAAGAAAAACTTTCACTTTTCACTTTTCTTGGGCTTCGGCATGCGTATGTCGGCGAGCGAATGGTTACGGTGTATGCGGATGAAGTCCACATACCCCTTGATACCGCTCACATGCCCCGTCTCGGTGTATTGCCAAAGGGTGAAACGTGTGGTGGGATAGCCGCGGTAGTTAGCTATGAAGATATGGTATTTTGCGTATTTCTTGCCCGAGAAGTGCTGCCGGTATACATGCTCCGAGGTGTATATGACGGGTCTCACGCCATATTCTTTCTCCATCAGTTCCAGCAGCTTGTCGACACGTTCCATATTCAGTCTGCCCGAATGGTGCCCTTCGATGTCCAGCACCGGCACAAGGTCCTGTTCGCTCTTCTTGACGACCTTGCGTATGTTGCTCATCTGCTGGTAGGCGGTGGTCTTGCTGCTGTAGAGGTGGTAGCTCCCCACCAACAGTCCCGCCTTCTTGGCGCCGACGATGTTGGCGCGGTACATCGGGTCCTGTATTGATGTCCCCTCCGTCGCCTTGATATACACAAAACGTATGGTGCTGTCCTTGGCCACCTTGGTCCAATTGACGGTGCCCTGGTATTTCGACACGTCGATGCCGCGTGTACGCACCTGTGCCTGAGCGCCAAGGGTGCACAGGCACAGCACTATTGCCAACAACCTACAGCAGAATTTCATCTCCCGACGCGTTGAAATATCTGTATTCCAGCAATCCGTAACGTTCCGACTGGCGTATGTCGACCCACATGCGATAACGTCGCATCCACTGCCAACGTATGCTGCGCAGTCCTCCACGACGCAGATAGGCGTGGATATACGGGTGTGTGATTATGGCAATCCGACGTTCGTTCTGACTGGCGGCGAGGTACTTGAGGTTCGACTCTATCTCGTCGACCACCACAAGGCTCTGCTTGATATGGCCCGTGCCGTCGCAGAACGGACACTTCTCCTGCACGTCGACTTCGACAGCCGGACGCACCCTCTGGCGTGTTATCTGCATCAGGCCGAACTTGCTCAATGGAAGTATGGTATGGCGTGCCTTGTCACGTTTCATCTCCTCGGTCATCACGTCGAACAGCTTCTTGCGGTTCTCGGCCTTTGCCATGTCGACAAAGTCGATTATAATGATGCCGCCCATATCGCGCAGGCGCATCTGGCGCGCTATCTCGATGCCGCTCTCTATGTTCACCTGCAGCGCCGTGTCCTCCTGTCCGGTCCCCGCCTTGATATGGTTGCCGCTGTTGACGTCGATGACATGCATCGCCTCGGTATGTTCCACATAGAGATACACCCCCGAACGGATGGTCACTATACGTCCGAAGGCACGGCGTATGTCGCGCTGTATGCCGAACTGCTCGAAGATGGGTGTCTCCATCTTGTATAGCTTCACCAGATCCTCCTTCTCGGGGTCTATGTCATGCAGGTACTGCCTTATCTCGCCATACACCTCCGGGCTGTCGGTGTGTATCACGTTGAAGTCGTCTGTCAGCATGTCGCGCACCGCCGCGGTGGTGGCGCCGGGCTCGGCGTAGATACGCTCCGGGGCTGTGACGTGCTTCAGGCGTTCGGTCATACGCTGCCAGTTGTCTACAAGGCGGCGCAGGTCGCTGTCCAACTCGGCAACCGACTTGCCTTCAGCCACAGTACGCACGATGATGCCGAAGTTCTGCGGACGTATGCTCTGCACCAGACGGCGCAGGCGGTTACGCTCTACACTACCCTTGATCTTCTGCGATATCGAGACCTTGTCGGTAAACGGCACGAGTACGAGGTAGCGTCCGGCTATGGAGAGGTCGCCGGAAAGCTTGGGTCCCTTGGTCGATATAGGCTCCTTGGTGACCTGCACCAGTATGGGCTGGCCCACCTTGAGCACATTGGAGAAGTTGCCGGCCTTCTCGAGTATAGGCTCGGTTTTGAAATTGGCGAGGGTGGCCGCACTGGCGTTGCCGTTCATGGCAAGCCGCATATATTTAGCAGCCGAGTTGTAGTCGAGGCCCAGGTCCAGGTAGTGCATGAAACCCTCCTTGTCGCCGCCCACGTCGATAAAGGCGGCATTCAGTCCCTGCATTATCTTCTTGACCTTGCCGAAGAATATGTCGCCGACGGTGTACTGCGACGAGGCGGACGCCTTGTGCAGTTCCACAAGGCGCTTGTCCTCAAGCAAGGCTATCTGTACACCGTCGTCTTGAGTAGATATTACCAGTTCTTTTTCCATTCACTGTTTTTTAATCTCATTCATAATCTCATCAAAAAGACAAAAACAAACTACATACCGCGTGCCGTGAGGCACGGGTGTGTAATTTGTTTTAGTCTTACGGGCGGAAGAATAAAAACCGCCGGCACGCCCGCATCCAGCGGAGCACCGGGCGGCGTTTATTTCTTCTTATGTCTGTTCTTGCGCAGGCGTTTCTTACGCTTGTGCGTAGACATCTTGTGGCGTTTATGCTTCTTTCCGTTAGGCATTGCAGTTAATGTTTTAAATGTTTATTTGACTTTCTTTTTCACATCCTGCATGAAAGTCTTGGCGGGCTTGAAAGCGGGGATGTTGTGGGCCGGGATGATGATGGTGGTGTTCTTGCTGATGTTACGGCCGGTCTTCTCGGCGCGCTTTTTGACGATGAAGCTGCCAAAACCACGGAGGTAGACGTTCTCACCCTCGGAGAGGCTCTCCTTGATGGCGGTCATAAACTCCTCAACGGTGGCCTGAATGGCGACTTTCTCAATACCGGTTTTCTGAGCTATTTCAGCTACGATTTCTGCCTTTGTCATTTCTTTAAGATTTTTTTATTGTTATTAACTGTTTTTCAATCCAAATCGAATTGCAAAAATAGTACTTTTTTTTCAATCGGCGAACATTTTTTTTCCGCAAGGTCGGATTTTAACATTTACTAACACACCAACAGTCTGTCTCACAGCTGATTGTACAATCGGCAAAAACTAAAAAACAAAAAGAAAATGTTGCCGTATGTTCCGACTGTTCCGATGGTTCTGATTGAAAATCTATGAAAAATTAGATACTCTAGGCGACCTCCGGACACTGCTTTCAGGCGACCTCTAAAAATTGCTTTCACGACATTACGTTTCCTTGGTCCTTATTGTCTTTCCGTCGTGAACAGGCGGCCCACATCAGCCCGACAGCGGCCACAGTGCATGCGGCCGTGAGCGGCCATCCGAAGTCTATCGGAGCCTCCGGGTCTATGTCGAGCACCCCGCGTGCAACGAGCCAGTAGAGCACCACGACGAGCGCGTTGTTGACAAAATGGGCCAGCATGTTCGGCAGCGGCGAGCGTCCGTAGACATACAGGTAGCCGAGAAGTATGCCGAGCACGAGGCGTGGCACGAAAGAGAATATCTCGCCGTGTATCAGACTGAAGACACAGGCGGTGACCACGACGGCGGCATGCGGGTTGCGGAACCAGCGTTCCAGCAGGTTCTGCACCCCGCAGCGGAAGAAGAGTTCCTCGCACACGGCGGCGGCCAGTGCCACAACCACTATGTTGGCCACCATGCCTCCTACGGTGTCGGCAGACAGCAGCATTCCGACAAGGTCCTCGTTCTGGTCCTGCACCGCACGCAACGCGTCACCGACAGCGCCCAGGTCCCACGTGTCGTTCCACTCTGAAAGCAGCTCGTTCAGCGGCACCACCAGCAGCATCGCGACGACACCAGCCAGGGCGACGAGCCATTCGTGTCCGCCGAAGCGGAGGCCGTAGAACTCGCGTTGCTCACCTTTGTAATACAACGACGTCATCACGACCACCGGCAGGGCGAACGTCAACAACGAGGTTATAGCCTGACTCCATCGGAGTCCTGACGGCGACGTCGTATCGAGGCCGCCGGACGTCAGCGCCATGACGACCAGCGCAGAGACAAGCATCATGACCAGCGCCATGGCGCACATGACAAGCATCTGCATAAAAGGATGCGTAGACTTTTTCATCAAAGACATAATCTAATTAACGAACAGTCGGTCCAATGACCGAGTTGGGTTTAATCTATGCGCGGTACAACTGTCGTTGCAACTCGATGTAATGGGCACGGATAGCGGGAACGGTCATGTTCAGCCTTTCTTTGGCGTCGCTCATCGAGTTGAACTTGATGGTGATGAAGGTCTTCAGGTTGTCCGAGCCGAGCTCTTTGAAACCGTTATTGAGGTAGTATTGCAGGATGAGGTTGTCGAATTCGCGCTGCTCTTTGTTCAACTTGTCAACGTACTGTCGCTTCACCACCTCCACCCGCTGGGCCCAACCGTCCTCGATGCCTTGTTTCAGCGAATAGGTGTATACCGGCTCTCCAAAGTAGGCGTAAGTATTGGCATTGTCCTTCCGTCTTGGCGTGGCCGTCATGCCGAGTTGATAAGCGGAATCAAAGTACTCCATCAGCTTGCGCCACTCGCTCTCGTCGTTGGCTCCTCCACGGTGGCACTCGTCGATGATGATGAAGTCGAAGAAGTTGCGCTCATACTGCATGTAGTAGGGCTGGTCGTTGGAGCCTGCTGGCAACGTGACGCCCTGCTCCTTTGCCTTTTGCGCATTGGGCGAAGTCATCATCGTCTGGAAGATGGTGAAGTAGAGGTTGCGGGCTGTGGGCACCCTGTAGTTGTTCTTCCTCAGTTCCTTGGGGGTCACGCGGCACATCGCATCTTCAGGGAACTGGTCGAAGTCGTTGATGGCTTGGTTCGCCAGGATGTTCCTGTCGGCAATAAAGAGGATTCTTGGAGCACGCTCCACACCCTTGGTCGACCACTTCGTCTGTGTCAGCTTCCAGCATATCTGGAAGGCCGTGTAGGTCTTTCCCGTACCTGTAGCCATTGTCAGCAGAATGCGGTTCCGTTGCTTGGCCACTGCCTCCAGCACGTTCTTGATGGCTATCTCCTGATAGTAGCGGGGCTGTCGGCCACCACTGCGGTTCAGCGCACACAGGTTGAACCTGTCGCGCCAGGGGTTCTCGTCGGGGAAGGTCATACCTTGTCCTCCTTCCCACTCTCGTTCAAGAGTCTTTTCAACCTTTCGATTTCCTCACTCTGCTGATGGTAGGCATTTATGGCGCGTTGTTTCAAGTCCTCGTACTTGGCTTTCCAGTCAGCGACTTCGGCATGGGCCTGCGCCAGCTGTTGCCGTAGGTCGGGGACGGCCTTTTCCAGTTCTGCAAGGCGGCGGTCTTGTTGTTGGCGAAAGTCTGTTCGGGCAGCGTGCATGCGTTCCTTGATGCCTCCCTGCGTCACAAAGGTCTTTTCCAGACTCTCCATGTATTTGTTCATCATCGTATCTACCTGAAAGCACAGCGTCAGCCCCACATTTGCCATCTCTTCTGCCGACCATTGTGAGAAGTACGGCTTATAGTCGCCGAGGAGATTATGGCTCTTGGTGAAATCCTGCATGGGCTGGAACCGCTCATCGTCGGGTGTCCATTGGCGCAACTTCCTCGACTTGAGGAAGTCCTCATAGTCTTGCCGCAACTCCCCGATGCTCGACCTGGCCACATTCAATAGCTTCAGTTCCATCTCAGACGAGGTCTTCCCATCCTCGCTACCTTCCACGATGTTCTGTTTGCCAGAACGAGCCGCCTGCACCATCTGGTCTACCGTGCGGTCGCCATGCTGCGGCAAGAACCGTTCGCAGAAGACATAGGTCATCTGATAGAGCACCTCCGACTTCTGGTAAAACCAAAGGTCCTGCCACTTCGGCACCTGCCTGAAGATGCTCTTAAATGGTTTGTCGCTATCTTTTGCCATTGTTGGTCTCTGTTTTAGGGGTTTCTATTGTTTCTTTAGCTTCTATAGTATCTATAGTTTCTATAGTATCTATAGTTTCTATAGTATCTATAGTTTCTATAGCTTCTATAGCTTCACCATCTCCATTATTTCGCCGATCAGCGTCTGGTTCTCCTGCCCAAGGGCATAGATGCTCTCTGCTATCTCGCTCGGTGTGCGCTCGTCCACTTCCTCCACCTTGTTGGGGTTCTTCACACTGAGGTCGCAACTGTCGTCGAGGGTGCTGACATCGAGCGTCCACGAATGCTCACTCTCTGCCTTCGTCCTCTGAAGGGCGAGGAACTCCTGCATGTCAGCCTCCGTCAGCGGCTGCGTCTTGGTGAAGTGCTTATCCACCTGGTAGTACCAAATCTTCTCGGTGGGCTCGCCTTTGGTGAAGAACAGCACAACGGTCTTCACGCCGGCACCCGTGAACACGCCGGAGGGCAGGTCGAGGATGGTGTGCTGGTTGCAGTTTTCCAAGAGCATTCTTCTAATCGCACTGGCATCTCCGTTGCTCAGGAACGTGTTCTTAATCACAATGCCGGCACGCCCTCCAGCCTTCAGCATCTTGATGAAGTGCTGCATGAACATATAGGCCGTCTCGGAGGTGCGAATCCCGAAGTTCTGCAGCACCTCGCCGCGTTCGTTGCCGCCAAAGGGCGGATTGGCAAGTATCACGTTCTTGCGGTCGCTCTCCTGAATCCAGCTCGGCCTCGTCCTCGCGTTCCGTCTCCAAGTCGTCGAGGTACTTCAGGAACAGCATCCACGACTTCTGCTCCAGATAGTCCAACTCGCTGCCGCAACCCTGCTCCTTCCACAGGATCTGGTCTATCGCCTTGAATGTATTTTCGTATTTCATATATCTGAATATTCTGTCTTTAAAAAACTTTCAACCTAAAAACATAAGTGCAAAGGTACACATTTTGCCCGACATAGCAAAATTTAAATTTATTGGCATGACTGTCGAGAGCAGAGCATCTGTGCACAAAGCGCTGGCGGTATTGCCAAAGTGTGCGCAAAACGCGGGAAAAGCGGCAAAAAGCGCCGTCGGAACGGCGTCAAGCACAGGTCTTTACCGCATCTGCTCTTACTATGCTCCTACTCTTCTGCTTGTCTACTTTTTACAAAAAGTTACTCGAGTAGGCAATAATAAGGTGAAGACAACGTTATGACAAGCACAAGAACAATGTTAAACCGCTCGTTATGGCAAAGTTATACGGAGGATATATGGGTGGCTTCTGCGGCAAGCTGGGGCCTGCCGTGGGATATATGTGGAACGGACGCTGGTGCGTGCGTTCGTACCAGCCGGTGGTGCACAACCCGCGCACCGAGGCGCAGACGGCGCACCGCGACATGTTCAAGGCGGAGG
>FLNX01003400.1_pt1 | contig 42044 bp, 39 predicted proteins | sample 1140341 | NCBI WGS metagenome assembly FLNX01 (sample SAMEA3878208, study PRJEB12797) | bioreactor metagenome | biome: Moose rumen | place: Sweden | collected 2011-10 | reverse complement strand
GCATCAAGCAGCAGTGCGACAACAGCCGACAACACTGTCTCAACAACTCCAGTAAGTGATGACACCACATATTACGCGGTATGGATTCCTGCATATACGATTACTTACAGTTCAACGCCTGCCGTTGATACTACAGGAACCGAATTCTCCGGCAAGCTAAGCTACACGAGCGATGAGGGACTTTCTTCACTTCCTGCCCCTTCAAAGACAGGGCTTACCTTTGACGGCTGGTACACGGATGCGGCGTTTACTCCAGCAAACAAGGTCACTTCCATTGCAACTGATACTACGGGAAATGTAACGCTCTATGCAAAGTGGAAGGTAACGGTAACCTTTGACTACAATGGCGGCAAGGTTGGTAGTTCTACTTCGTCCGAGGATGTCTATGACTATGCGTCAACGTTCAGCAGCATAAAGCCTTCTACAAACCCTACAAAGTCTCATGCAACATTCAAGCACTGGAGCACTGTAAGTGACGGAAGTGGCACAGCGGTCAGCGGTACAGCTTCTGTTACAACATCCACTACGTACTATGCAATATGGGACTCAACCGAGATTACCTATGAAAGTCCTGTAACGCTGAACACTAACTTTACGAGTGAGACTGGATCATACAGGTCATATACCGCAGGAACAGCCTATACACTGCCAGAACCTACAGCAGCGGAGCAGACTGCCCTTAAGCTGACATTTGCAGGATGGTACGATAATGAAGACTTTACAGGCTCAAAAGTGACTACAATTCCTGCAAATGCTACTGGCGAAAAGACATTCTATGCAAAGTGGACTGCAATGGTAACAATTCTTGAATACAAGGCTACAACTACCGTACCTAATCCTCCTGCAATAGGAAGTGCACTGACTGTTGTTTACGGCAAGAAGGCTACAAGACCTAGCCCTGACCCCTCAACGTCGAGAGCTTCAGAGGGGTATTCTGACTTTTTGGGCTGGCAGACAGACGGTACTACTGACCCAGTAGACTTTGATTTTAGCACCGATGTAATTACAAAGAATACTGTTATCTTTGGCAAGTGGAAATCAGATTTTGACTTTGTAGGAACAACTAGCGAGTTCCTTGCAGAAAACTTTACGGCAGGAGGTTCTTATAAGATTAAACTTACTGATGTTTCAACATCTGATCAGATGAATAGTATTGCAAAGGCAATCTGCTTCTCTTCAGATTCTAATTATAAGAATGCCTCAATAAGTCTTGATCTGTCTGAATGTTCTATTACGGAATTGGGATGGTCTCTGTTTCCAAAAGGTGGTTCTCCACTTGGATCAACTTCTGCAGATAAACTTGCAAATCTTACGGGAATAAAATTGCCTAGTGGTATTAAAACTATTGGAATGTTTGCATTTGAAGGCTGTAGCGGCCTTACGGAAATAGAATTACCAGAAGGTTTGGAGAACATTTTTTGTGGTGCATTTAAAGACTGCGGTATTACGGAAGTTACGATTCCTGCCAGTGTAACTTACTTAGGTGGGTGTTGCTTCGATATAACTGATGATAGTAAACTTCACATTCAAGGAACTAATAGTTGGGAAAAACGGAAGATGCTTGATGCTACTAACATACAAACGGTAGAAACTAATGTTGTTGTTACTGCAAACAAGATTGCGGAACTTCCTGCTACTGTTGAATATACTTTTAAACGTTAAGACCTACGTTTCTTTTCGTATGTATTTACTATATCTGTAGTTTTTGGTAATGCATACTGTATTTGAAACAAAAGCCTGAGCCTCTGCAATCTTGTGAAGTATACTTTACTTGCAGAAGCTCAGTTTTTTTCTGTCTTATGATGTTTAAATGCTCTCTGCTGCTGTGCCTAGAGGGCTGTGTATGCAGTTTCAATTGTTTTCTGTTGCTCGTTGCGCTCCAGTCTGTCAATTTCAATGTTTTGCGGCAAACCTCCTTGTCCTGTCGTCATAATTTTGTTTTAATCTTACACAAGAATGTGACTGAACCGAAAACTCACGACAACCGAGTGATGAAATGGTATCGGATGAGTGATGAAATAGTGCTTAGCGAGTGACAAAATAGTGCTTGCACTGTGACAGATTTAGTCACGAAAGTGAGATTTTCGCTTATTGCACATATACTTAAAACATTGTAGTATTAGTACATTCACAGCATAGTACAATTTATATTATATGATGGAAGGAAATTGTTATGAAAATATCTGGTTCTCGTGTTGTTGTTGAGTGTCTTGTTGAGCAGGGAGTTGATACCATTTTTGGATACCCAGGAGGAGCAATTCTTAATGTTTATGACGAGCTGTACAAGAATTCTGACCGCATTACACATATTTTGACCGCACACGAGCAGGGAGCATCCCATGCTGCTGACGGATATGCCCGTTCAACGGGAAAAGTTGGTGTTGTGTTTGCAACGAGTGGTCCTGGCGCGACAAATCTTGTCACTGGCATTGCTACAGCCTATATGGATTCAAGTCCTATTGTTGCCATTACCTGTAATGTTCCTTCATCACTCATTGGACGCGATTCCTTTCAGGAAATTGACATCACTGGCGTTACCATGCCTATTACAAAGCACAACTTTATGGTGCACGATGTAAAAAATCTTGCAGATACGATTCGCGAAGCATTCTTTATTGCAAAGAGCGGTCGTCCTGGACCTGTCCTCATTGATATCCCCAAAGAAGTGACGGCTGCAGAGGTTGAATTTGAACCGAAGCCTGTGGCACAGGCATCACGCGATACTTTCAATAAGTTTACAGATGAAGACTTGAGGACTGCTGCTGCCATTATTAACAGTTCTGAACGCCCTGTCATTTATGCCGGCGGCGGTATCAACATGAGCGATGCCAGCAAGGAACTTTTGGAATTTGCGGAAAAGGCAGATATCCCTGTATCTGAAAGCCTTATGGCGCGTGATTCATTTCCTGCAAATCATCCGTTGTGCACGTGGATGGTTGGGATGCACGGAACAAAGGCCAGCAACATGGCGATTACAGAAAGCGACCTTGTCATTGCTCTTGGCTCACGCTTTAGTGACCGCGTTATTTCCGATGCTTCTAAGTTTGCAGCAAACAGCAAAGTATTCCATATTGACATTGATCCTGCTGAAATAAACAAGAATATTCCTACTGCTGGTTCACTCGTGGGAGACGTAAAGTGCATTCTTCAGAAACTACTTCCATTGATTGAAAACAAAAAGCGTTCTGACTGGGTAAACAGAATTCAGGCTTGGAAAAAGGAATATCCTGAATGCTACGATGCAAATCCAAAGGATTCCATTAATCCAAAGTTCATTTGCGAGTGCATCCACAAGATTGCAGGCGATGATGCATTCATCACGACCGAAGTTGGACAGCACCAGATGTGGGTGGCTCAGTTCTATCCTTTCGCAAAGCCGCGCACGTTCATCACCTCTGGAGGTCTTGGAACAATGGGCTTTGGAACAGGTGCTGCAATGGGAATTCAGTTTGCCCATCCAAAGGCACGTGTCGTCCACATTGCTGGAGACGGTTCGTTCCGAATGAATTGCAATGAGCTTGCAACAATCCAGCACTATAACCTTCCAATCGTTATTGTTGTAGTCAATAACGGTACGCTTGGCAATGTCCGCATGTGGCAGAAGTTGTTTTATGGCAAGCGTTATAGTCAGACAACGCTTGACTTTGGACCTGACTGGGTAAAACTTGCACAGGCATACGGCATTGACGGATACAGGGCATGCAATGCCGATGAGTTTGCAAAGGTGTTTGAGACTGCATTCAAGAGTGGCAAGCCTGCTGTCATTGATGCCAAGGTTGACATTGACGAGATGGTGCTGCCGATGGTGCCGGGTGGAAAACCAATTTACAATCAGATAATGAGTGTTAGCAAAGAAATTCAGAGTTAGTCAATGATAATGCTTTCTTTTTTGCAATAAAAGAAGTATACTTGTTCTATGTATAGGGTTCCCAAAAAAGCGTACATGCGTTTTTTTGAGGTTCCCTACAGTACCTTATAAAGGGAGTGTGTGATGGCTACAGATATTCATGAATCAGGCGAAGATTACCTTGAAGCTATTCTTGTCTTGCAGAAAAAAAACGGGGCTGCCCGTGCTGTTGATGTTGCTAAGCATCTTAATGTTTCAAAACCAAGCGTAAGCCGTGCCATGTCCGTTCTTGAAGAAACAGGCTATGTTACAGTTGGTGACACCAGTTTTTTGCAACTTACGGCAAAAGGAAAGGCAAAGGCCAATGAAATTTATAGTCGACATGTTCTTTTGACTCAGTTTCTGCAGAAAATTGCAGGTATTAGTGCTGCTCAAGCAGAAGAAAATGCATGTCGTATTGAACATGACATTGATGCAGATGTAAAAAAAGGTATTGAACGCTGGATGAAGGAAAATTCTTAGATATGAAAAAACAGTCTACAGAGCATGGTGCTCTTACAGGCGACAATCACAAGGCTTTGTGGAGTGGTCGCTTTGCAGAAGGTCCTGATGCTGCTGCCGTTGAGTTTGAAACATCAATTTATGTTGATGAGCGCATGGCTCTGGATGATATTCATGGTTCCATTGCCCATGCTTCCATGCTGGGTGAGCAGGGTATCATAGAAAAAAGTGAAGCGGAACAGATTGTTTCCGGTCTTAAGCAGATTGAAAAAAGCCTTGAAGACGGCACTCTTTCCATTGATTACAGTGCGGAGGATATCCATTCTTTTATTGAGGCTACTCTAACAGATCGCATTGGTGAAGCTGGAAAAAAACTTCACACCGGACGTAGCCGCAATGATCAGATTGCCCTCGATGAACGTCTGTACCTTCGCCGTGTCATTCCTCTTCTTCAAGATGAAATCATTACATTGATAGAGGCTTTGGTTCTGATTGCCGAAAAGCACACTCACACTCTGCTGACAGGGTACACCCACATGCAGCACGCACAGCCAGGAACGCTTGCCCAGCATCTTTTGGCATGGGCGTTCATGCTGGAGCGGGACTGGAGCAGACTGGAAGATTCTTTGGGCCGCATTGCCAAGTCGCCTTTGGGAAGCGGTGCATTGCAGGGAAGTACTCTTCCGTTGAACCGCGGGGCAGTGGCAAAAAAACTTGGGTTTGATGGCGTAACGGACAATTCTTTAGATAGTGTTTCCGACAGGGATTACTGCATTGAATTTACTTCTGATTTTGCCATGCTCCAATCTCATTTGAGCCGCATGTGTGAAGAAATAGTCCTGTGGTCTACAACCGAATTCCACTTTGTCGATTTGAGCGAAAAATGGTCTACGGGTAGTTCGATTATGCCCCAAAAAAAGAATCCTGACTTTGCAGAGTTGATTCGCGGCAGAACGGGCAAGGTGTATGGAGACTTGATGAACCTGCTCACGATGGTAAAGGGGCTTCCTTTGGCGTATGACCGCGATATGCAGGAAGATAAAGAGCCGTTGTTTGATGCCCTTGATACGGTAGAATCCAACCTTAAGGTATTTACCGCTATGATTTCCTCTGCTCAATGGAATGTTCCTGCAATGGCAGCAAGCTGCGAGGGTGGCTTTGCCAATGCAACTGATGTAGCCGAATACCTTGTGTGCAAGGGAATGCCGTTCAGGACTGCACATGGAGTTGCTGCTTCTGCTGTGCGCCGTGCCATTGATGCAGGGCTTTCAAGGATAGAAGACCTTGAGCTTTCTGTTTTGAAAGAATGCTCTCCTTTGATTGAAAATGACATTTATGAAAAAATAACGCCTGCAGCATGCATGGAAAACCGAAAGACGGTTGGAGGACCTTCTCCAGACTGTACGGCTGTTCAGATTAAGACGTTAAAGGATTTTTGCTTGCAAAAATGCAAAAGTAAATAGGAGTAAAATTGTATGAAATGTACGCGGTTGTTTTTTGCTGTTGCATTGTTTTTGATTGCTGCAACAGGATTTGTTTCATGTTCCAAAAAGTCAAAGTCGCCTGAAAAAACTACGTTTGTCCTTGGACTTGACGATTCTTTTCCGCCTCTAGGGTTCAGGGATGAAAACAATGCAATTGTCGGCTACGACATTGATTTGGCTTCTGAAGTTGCAAAGCGCATGAACCTTGAACTGATTTGCCAGCCCATAGACTGGGCTGCAAAGGAACAGGAATTGAACACAAAGAAAATAGATTGCATTTGGAATGGGTTTACCATGACAAAGGAACGTCAGGAAGCTATGGCTTTTACAAAGCCTTACCTTGACAATGCTCAAGTTGTTGTTGTGCGTGCCGACAGCGGCATAAAGAAACTTTCCGATTTGGGTGGTAAGGTTATTGGCGTTCAGGCAGGTTCTTCTGCAGAGGATGCAATCAACGACAATGCTGGGTTTAAGAGTTCTCTGAAATCTGTAGTCGAATTCAAAGAAAACATTACAGCCCTCAATGATCTTGAAATAAAAAATGTTGATGGCGTTGTCATGGATCAGGTTGTTGCCAATTACAGCATAAAGCAGACTGGTCGTCCGTACATTGTCCTTTCTGAAGGTCTTGCAAACGAGGAATACGGCATTGCATTCCGCAAGGATGATACTGCTTTGCGTGATCAGGTGCAGGTTATTCTTGAAGAAATGGAACGTGATGGAACTGTTGCAACTATTTCTTCCAAATGGTTTGGTACTAATTTGTCTGTCATAGGAAAATAACAGTGGGCAAACTGCTTGTCGCAATGCTAAAGAGTACGGGCGTTACACTTGAAGTGTTTGCCCTTACGTTGCTGTTTTCTGTGCCACTTGCTCTAGTCATCATGTTTGGGCGCATGTCCAAGGTAAAACTTGTTGCAAAGGCTGTTGATGTTTTCTTGCTCGTCATTCGCGGCACTCCATTGATGCTGCAGCTCATTTTTGTTTATTTTGCACCTCCGACCCTTTTTCACTGGGGAATGGGACGTTTTACGGCTGCAATTGTTGCCATGGTCATTAATTATGCTGCCTATTTTGCAGAAATATACCGCGGTGGCATCCAATCCATTCCTGTGGGGCAGTATGAGGCTGCGAAAGTCTTGGGATTTACAAAGACTCAGACGTTTGTGCGCATAATCCTGCCACAGGTAATAAAGCGTATTCTTCCTGCAATGGGAAACGAGGTTATTACTCTTGTAAAGGATACTGCCCTGGTGCAGGTGCTGGGAGTGGCGGAGTTGTTTCATGTTGCACAAACCCAGAGTGGGCGACTTGTCAGTGTTACACCTCTTTTTCTTGCAGGCGTGTTCTATTTTATCATGAACTGGGGCGTTTCAAAATTCTTTGATGTTGCGGAGAAAAAACTTGACTACTACAAATGAAATTATACGCGTTGAACAGCTCAGCAAAAGATTTGGTGCACTTGAAGTTATCAAGGATATTTCATTTTCCGTTCACAAGGGCGAAGTTCTTGGCATTATTGGTCCGAGTGGAAGTGGTAAATCAACCCTGCTTCGCTGCATCTGTCAGCTGGAGTCTGTTTCGGGCGGTTCAGTTTCCATCTGTGGCAAAACGATGGTAAAGAACGGTGTGTATTCTGATAAGCAGACGCTTCGCTGCATAGGGCTTGACGTGGGGCTTGTCTTTCAGAATTTCAATCTTTTTCCTCATTTTTCCGTCTTGCGCAACATTACCGAAGCCCAGCGCATCGTTTTGGGCAAAAGTGAAGAAGAGTCTCGCGTTATTGCCTTGGAGCTTTTGGAAAAAATGGGGCTTTCATCGAAGGCTGACAGTTTTCCGTGTCAGCTTTCCGGTGGACAGCAGCAGCGTGTCAGCATTGCGAGGGCTTTGGCTCTTCATCCTCAGGTGTTGTTTTTTGATGAACCGACATCTGCTCTTGACCCCGAACTGACAGGTGAAATTCTCGCAGTCATTCGGGACCTTGCAAAAGAAAAGATGACCATGGTTGTCGTAACTCATGAAATGTCGTTTGCCAGAGATACGAGCGACAGCATTCTGTTCATGGACGGAGGTGTAATTGTTGAGCAAGGTGATCCTCTGGATGTAATAAATGCTCCAAAAGAAGAGCGGACAAAGGCTTTTCTGCGTCGTTTTCTTGAAAAATAGCTTTTCCCATTCACTAAAAGCCGTGTAAAAACGGCTCTTCTACATTGACTAAATCCATATTTTACAATATCATATTTGCTCATGCTAGACTAGGGATAATTCTAAGCGTTGCCTAGAACTAGATGGCATATTACTTTCAGGTTGACATGTTCAGCCTATGGAGGACAATCAAGTGGTAAAAATCAGACTTAAGAAGTTTGGTACTAAGAAGCGCCCTGATTATCGTATTGTTATTCAGGATGCCCGTAAGCCTCGCGATGGTGTAACAGTTGAAGAGATTGGACAGTATCACCCAATTGCACCAGAAGACAAGCAGGTTTGCTTTAATGAAGAACGTGCAAAGTATTGGCTCAGTGTTGGTGCACAGCCTACAGACATTGTAAGGAAAATCTTTAATTCAAAGGGTCTTTCAGTAACTGGAAAATCTCTTGCCAAATAAGTATCAGGGGAGCAATAGGGAATGGAAAAAGACCTGATTGAATATATCGCAAAATCATTGGTCGATGATCCCGATGCAGTCTCTGTGACGGAAGCCGAAGGTGAACGCGGGTCTGTTCTGCAGCTGAGCGTATCCCAGGGTGATATTGGTAAAGTAATCGGCAAATACGGTCGTATTGCAAAAGCTCTGCGTACTGTTTTGAGCGCGTATGCCAGCAAAGATGGTAAGCGTTACAGCCTTGAAATTCTGGACTGATGGCATCGTTGATGGTAGAACAGTTTGTTGTTGGGATTGTTCGTGGTACGCACGGTATTACGGGCGAATTTAAGGTAGAAAGTACTTCCGGCGAGTATGCGCATTTTGCGAATATGGAAGAAGTTACTTTGACAGATGGTACTGAATCAAAACGTTTTCGGGTTGAATATACTCAGGAAGCAAGCAGTACGCTGTATATGAAATTAGAGGGAATAAGCACGCCTGAAGCTGCTGCACAGTATAACAGGTGGCAAATCGTAGTTCCCCGAAAATATGCCCACCAGTTGCAGGAAGGTGAGTGGTATATTGAGGACCTGAAAGGGTGCTCGGTATGGTATAAAGAAGCGACAACGGATAATACCGTTGGCATTGTCACAGACGTAAAGGAAGGCGGATCAGGTTATCTCGTTGAGATTTTGCTGTCCGAGAGCTGTACTCTTATTGATGATGGCGTCAAGTTTACAAAGAACGGATCTCTCCGTTCTGTATATGTGCCTTTTGTTGATCAGTTTATAAACAAGGCAGGCATAGACGTTCAAAACAAAAAGATGCAACTGATGCACCTCTGGATTCTGGAGTAATTCCATGAAATTTACTGTGCTGACCTTGTTTCCTGATATTCCGCGTGCTTTTTTTGAAAATTCGATCATGGCAAAAGCGGTTGAACGGGGAATTATTGCCTACGATTTAGTGAATATCAGGGATTTTGCCTTTGATAGACACAAAACATGTGATGACGCTCCTTATGGCGGAGGTGCAGGGCAATTGTTGCTTCCTGAACCTTTAGGTCGGGCTTTGGATAGCGTAGAGGCATACAAAAAGACGAAGCATGTCATTTATGTAACGCCAAGTGGTAAGCAATTTACGCAAAAAAAAGCACGGCAATTGAGCACGAAAGATGAGATTGTCTTAATTTGCGGAAGATACGAAGGTATTGACCAGCGAATAATTGATTACTATGTGGACGATGAAATCTCAATCGGAGATTACGTCATGTCTAGCGGTGAAGTGGCTGCTACAGTCATTATTGACGCCGTTTATCGCCTTGTAGAAGATGTGATAACGCAGGAATCATTGGATGAAGAAAGTTTTTCGGGCAACCTTTTGGAATATCCCCAGTATACAAGGCCAAATGTATATAGGGGCATGAAAGTACCAGAGGTTCTTACCCACGGTAATCATGAGGAAATCCGAAAGTGGCGACTTAGAAAGAGCCTTCAGAAAACACTGAAGAATAGACCGGATCTGATTCAGAATGCTAGGATGACGGGTACTCTTTCTGACGAGGCAGAAAAAATGATCGAAGAACTTGCGGGATTCGTTACATACAAAAATGACCGCAAGCAAAGCCGGATGCTCAGATCTGTGCAGGAAAAACTGCGACAAAAACAGTCTGAAGCGGAAAGCACTGAACAGGAGAATTAAAATGGATATTATCAATACCATTGAAGAAAGACAGAAGAAAGCTAATGCAGAGAACTTTAAAGTTGGTGATACTGTAAAAGTTCACTTTGAGATTGTCGAAGGAAAGACTAAGCGTATTCAGATTTTTGAAGGACTGGTACTTTGCTTTAAGAATACAGGAATCCGCAAGACATTCACTGTCCGTAAGGAAAGCTATGGAGTTGGTGTAGAACGCGTATTCCCTCTCCACAGTCCACGCGTCATTAAGGTTGAGCTTGTTCGCCCTGGTAAAGTGCGCCGTGCAAAGATTTACTATGTACGAGACAAGATTGGTAAGGCTGCCAAGATTAAGGAACTTATTGGACCTAAGGCTCAGGCTCAGTTTGCTGCCAACCGTGCTGCATACAAGTCAGCTGATGCAGAAGAAGCTAAACTTAAGGCTGAAATTAAGGCCGCTAATGCAACAGCAAGTGCAAATAAGGATTCAAAGAAGAAGAAATAAAATCGGAACGAATTAGTTCGGAATGAACTTGTTCTCAACGAGCTTTATTAGGGAAAGCCCTTCGTCATCATGTGATGAAGGGCTTTTTTTTGTGCAGGAACCTTTGCTTTTCATAGAGGCTGATTTTCATACTCGACAAAATCCCTATTGTGATATAGTATAAAAGATATGAGTCAATCTGGGGCAAAAAGAAAAATTGAATGTTCTTCACTGAAATTGGGGGTGTGCTTTAGTGCTCCCGTGTATTTTGATGATGGGGAAAACATGTTTCTTTCTGCAAAGAATCCTGTAAAAAAGTATCATCTGAATGCCATTACGCGATGGGAAATTCCTTTCCTTTTGACGGATGGATATATCCTTTCTGATAAGGAAGTTGCTTCAATTGCCGATGAAAAGGCAAAAGCTGAAGATATTTCTACTCAAATGGAGGAAATTGACGCTTCTTTCTTTGGAATAACGGAAGATGACTGAAAAAAAGCTTTCTACCCATGAAAAAGGGGTGCTGGGGGAAGAGCGGGCGGTTCTGTACCTTACGGAACACGGATATTCCGTTGTAGACCGAAATTTTCGCACACGCAGTGGTGAAATAGACATAATAGTACAAAAAGACGATTTTCTTGTTTTTGTAGAGGTAAAGTCGTTGTCCCATGGTGACATAGATACTCTTTCTGCAGAATTGGGACCAAGAAAGCAGCAAAAGATAATTAAAACAGCTAAATATTATCTGCAAAACCATCGACAATATAATTACCAGTACATTAGGTTTGATGTTCTAGCTTTGGATGTCGCGGGACTTGAACCTGTATATCACATAATTAATGCTTTTTCGGAGTAAGAAAAAATATGCCGATAAAAAAAATTATTGATCCTCATAAAATCGTTCCGCCGCGCATCAAGGAGCTACAGGAAAAGATTAATGATAAGGATTATGTCGATAACGCTGTAGAGCGTATTGCCTCAGTTATAAGTCGCCATATCACAGAGAACCAGAGTTTTGCAGACAAAACGTATGTGTTGCGGTGAATGCTGTCTCTTTTTTGTGCAAACAGGTAGAATTTTTTTTTTATTTGAATATACTTGTATTGTATGAGTAGAGACAGACGTTCACGAAAGAGAAACGGCGGCAATTGGAAAAATACCTTTTCAAATGAAAATTCTCGCGGCTCGGGAAAACGTAGCGAAAGTCGAGGTCAGGGCGGTAAAAAGTTTGTTTCTGCGTATGCTGTTTCGCCTGAGCAGATACGGGCTGATGAGGAAGCCATTTCAGAATTCAAGACGTTGAATCGCCCTGTATGCGGTCATTGTGGCTTGTCCATTGCAGATTTGTCAACTGCTGTTGAAGATAAAAAAAGTGGAAAACCCATTCATTTTGACTGTGCTGTGGCAATCCTTTCCGAAAGGGAAAAACTATCGGAAGGAGACCGCATTACATACATTGGTCAAGGTCGATTTGGTGTACTTTATTTTGCAAATCCCCATGACATGAAGCACTTTACAATAAAGAAGATTATAGATTGGGAAGACAAGGACAAAAAGCCTGAGTGGAGGGATCAAATGGCTGATTTGTACAGCCATGTACGGTGATTCCTGTTGCAAAAAAAAAGAAAATAGTATACTATTAGTGGCACTAAGCCAGGATGGTGGAATTGGTAGACACAAGGGACTTAAAATCCCTCGACAGCTAATACCGTCGTGCCGGTTCGATTCCGGTTCCTGGCACTGAAAGCTTTCTGCTTCGTTTGAAGCGGAAAGCTTTTTTATTTTACTCCGTAAAGCATTCCCGTACCCCCGAACATCCAGGGTGTGCTGATGAATGTGGGGATGAATCCGCAGATTTTTTCTACATGATGCATGTAATGAACTTCTGTAATGCCAGATGCCTTTAGGTCTTCAACAAATGCATTCATGTCGCCAAAGTAACGGGAACTGGAGAACTTGTCCTGAAATGCAAAGGAACCGCCTTTTTTGAGTGTACGGAGCGCTTCCTTTACGAGGATTTTTTTATCGTCTACAGAACGCTCTTTAAAGAATGCAAAATTTGCAATGACGGCATGAAAGCTTTCATCGGGAAATGAAAGGTGTGCAATGTCTTCGTGGCAGAATGTTGTCTGCTGGTTTACCTTTTCTGCTGTTGCGTTTGTCTCACATGCATTTTTTCCGTATTCCCATCGTTTACCCCAAGAATCAACCCCTGTAATCAATGCTTCTTCATATCGCTTTGCACAAAGAATACTGAGTGCACCTGTCCTGCATCGTATGTTCAGTAGGGAACCTTTTCCGTTCCAAAAGAGATGGTCAATGAGAAAAAGCTGAGTTTGTTCTGCAAGTCTTCCGTCTGCAAACGACATTTTACTGCGGCAGGCATTTGCATACAGCAACGAAATCATAAAGACTATGAACAAGGCGACTCCTGCATAGATGCTGTAGAAGTTTTTCGTAAAGTAAAAGCAAAGACCACTGATCAATACGGATGAAATGCAAAGAATTGAGTACCATTTGATCTTTGTTGAAAATTCATTGCTTTCATAATTTGTATTTAGGTTTGACAATACTGTTTTCATAGCTTTTTTATAGCATTTTTATAGTTTTTTTTCCATTGTTATTTCATTAGTTTTGTTTTTTTACTTTCGGGATGTATTGGCATAAAGACTTTGTTTGCGATAAAATGTGTTCGTATGGTGTACGTGACCTGTGGTGTATGCAGACTGCGCTTCGTGGTTTTGCTCTGTATGTTGCTTCTGTCTCATTTTGTTTTTGCCAGCGAGGACTGTCTTTCTTTGCATTTTAATGCAAATCTTTCTTCAGACGAAAGAACGAAAATTCTTTCGGGCAGCATGGTTGTCCGAGCCTGTGCTTCTGTAAAAAAAATGAGTGGGCAGAGTTCTGTTCCTGTCATGCAGTCTGTATTGAGTGATGCAACATCATTTAAGCCTAACTACATTGCAGAGGTCGTCAAGTGCTATCCTGTGGAAGGTCACGAAAACTTGGTGTTGCAGTTTGAATCAATGATGACAGACATTCCCTCCGAATTTACAATTCCCTATTATTCTTCAGAAGCAAAAAAGAATATGACTCTTTCATTGACGTACAAGAATTTGTCCCGAATTGTTGATGGTACGAAGGCATCTTCCCGCTCCGATTTCACCATGTCTCCATTTGGACTTATCGGCACCGAAATTCATGCGGAACGGTTTGCAGATGCATATCTCTATAAGTTGACGAACATCAATAAAATCAAGTACAAGGATATTCTTACCTGCGTAGGAAAAGAAAACATGAAGCTTTCTCTTGTCTTGTTTAAAAGCAACGATTATTGGATTGTATACGGATTTGTTGCGGCAGACGCTCCGAGCATATTCTTTATTCGCAAAAAAGTTGAAGCTGCAATTGTTGAACGGGCGCAAGCATTCTGTTCTTATTTCTTTACCCAATTGGATTAAGACACAAAAAGCATAGAAGTCAACCTCTATGCTTTTTCTTGTTGCATTTGAATTCTCATGGAACATATAAAACGCATTTTACGAGTTATGACCCACGCGCGAATCGAACGCGCAACCTACAGCTTAGGAGGCTGTCACTCTATCCAATTGAGCTAGTGGATCAAAATTACAGGGCAACGAAACTGCCCTGTAGATAACAATTATTTGTCTTTTGCACGCTCTACAAATGAACCGTCGCGTGTATCAATTACAATGCGGTCGTCTGTATTGCAGAACAAAGGAACTCTTACTTCTACACCAGTGTCAAGAGTTGCAGGCTTCAAAGACTTTCCAGAAGTATCACCCTTTACGCCAGGTTCACAGTATGTAATGGTTCTTGTGATGTTTACAGGGAGTTCAATGCCTACTGCTTTTCCTTCATAGAATGTTACGATGATATCGTAGTCATCATCAGGAGAAATAAATCCACCTTTTTCACCAAGATCTTCTTTTTCAAGGAGAATCTCATCGTATGTTGTCTGATCCATAAAGTGGAATGTATTTCCATCGATATAAGAAAGTCTTACATTTTTTTCATCAAGTTCTACATCTTCAAACTTTTCACCTGCATCAACACCGAGATCCTGTGTGCTACCTGTAAGAATATTCTTTACGCGGAGATTTACAGTAATACCAGCACGACCACCTTTCTGACCGAGAAGCTTCTGTACCATAAATGGTGAACCTTCGTACATGAATACTGAACCTACTCTAATTTCATTTGTTGATATCATATCTCTATCTTCCTACTAAAAAGTGTTCAATTATTATATAAATAATCTATTAAAATTGCAACTGCTTCATGTAATCTAACAGATTTTCTGCCATGTTTCCATTGTGCACAAGCATTTCTGCAAATGCTGAAAAACCTTTTCTGAGTGTTTCTGCCATGCAAAAATACTCTGTATATGGTATTGTTTCTGTAGAAACTCCTGCGACATTCGTCTTTGCATTGAATGCATTCATTACAACTTGCAGTTCTGCCTTCGCTTCTTTTCCTGGAGTTGCAGAGGGTCTTCTGTTAAAGAGTATCATGCATGTCTGCAAAAGTGCAAACTCTCTTGCTGGAAAAAAAGGCTTCATTCTGTGTAGCAGAGCAGCAACCTTTACTATTTGAAACTCTTCATCCTGCTGGTATGCATGCCACAAGAATGGAATCCCACAAAGGCAGACTCGTGCAAAGGAATCTTCTCCTCGTATCATGGCAAAGTCCATGCAGCAAAGCAGGGCATCCCATGCAGTTTGCTGCATGTATGGCAAAATGACTGTTTGTACTGGAGCATCTGCTGTTTTAATTGCTGACATGAATGGCTGCTCACTCAATCCGGGAGCAACAAAAACACATACATCACGGTGTGTTGTTTTTTGGAGTTGAACAAGAGATTCTACGATTGCTGCAAAATCCTGTTCATACGTAAAAACAATAAGCTTGAATATGTTTTTATTGGTGAGGATCGACAGTGCATGCTTTGTCAGATAGGGAGCTGTCTTTTGAATGGCGATGTCTTTGTTGTGCAGGTTTTCCATGAACGGAGGATCGAGAATAAGACCTCCTGTTTTACAGGTAAAGCCGGGCATAAAGTTTCTTTTTTTTACAAAAGACGACCGTGTGGCACTCTTTAACAGATGAAAGCCGTCTGCCCACTCTTCAGCTGTCAGATATTCAACATTTATGATGTGTATTATTTCTTTTGTATTGTTCCTTTCTGGATTGAACAGAATGCTTTCTAGCCAGTCTGGACGTATGCATTGAAAGCACTGGAGTATGATGCGTGGATGATGCTCTGTAAAGAAATCTGTGCATGCTGCAGCATTGTTCCAGTCTAAGATTGTCCATCCATTGTATTCCTGAATTGATTCTGTTGGCTTGATGTTTGGTGCCATCTGTGAAAAAGACGTAAGGTTGCTTACGACAAGCGTAAGGTTTATGTCTGGAGAAAGTGAGGAAAGTGCACGAGACAAGCGGTAGACAACACCTATGTCGCCATAATTGTCTACAACATCGCATAAAAGAGTTACGTCCATAGGAACAGTATATAATTTTTTTTATTTTTTTTTCAATTTCTTTGTCTAAAATGCATACTCACGTGTAATTAGATATATAGAGGATTTTATGAATATTTATAGTTTTTCACCATTCGGGTACGAAGGCTCTCTTGTGAGTGTCGAAGTGGACTTGCGCAGAGGTATTCCTGCTGTGGATATAGTAGGGCTTGCAGACGGTGCAGTAAAAGAATCTCGGGAACGCATGCGAAGCGCCATACGGAACAGCGGTCTTGAATTTCCGTCGGAACGAGTTCTTATCAGCCTTTCGCCTGCGGACTTGAAGAAAGAAGGTGCCGGATTTGACTTGGCTGTGGCTATTGCTGTTCTGGCTGAGAAAGAAGAAAGCAATCAAACTCGGACTTTTCCTGACGAAGACATTCTTGTTGTGGGAGAATTAGAACTGAACGGAAAGGTGCGTCCCGTCAAGGGAATTCATGCGGCTGTAAGCACGGCTCATGCAGGAGGCATACGTCTGTGTATTGTTCCTGCTGCCAACATGGATGAAGCAAGGGAAGTAAGAGGCATGAAAGTGTTTGGTGCTGAAAATTTAATTGAAGCATTTCACGCATTGGGAAAAAAAGAATGTTTTACACAAAAGAAGCTCACGACTTGTGAAGATATGGAACACGATACAATGGAACATATTGTTGTCGTCAATGGAATTCCGTTTCATGAAGTAACACCAGAATATGAATATGCAGACGTAAAGAATCAGGATTTTTTTATTCGAGGCCTGCAGATCGCTGCTGCTGGTGGTCATAATGTGCTTGCTTTTGGACCTCCAGGATGTGGCAAAACACTTTGCATCCAAAAGTTTCCTGCACTGCTTCCGCTCCTAACAAAAGAAGAAAGTCAACCGGTCACGAGAATCTATTCAATTGCAGGGTTGCTTTCTCCTCATCATTCTGCCGTTCGTACTGCACCGTTCAGGCAACCGCATCAGACTGCAACAGTAGAAGGCATCTGTGGTGGTGGACCTCACTGCACGCCGGGAGAAATCTCTCTTGCTCATAATGGGGTTCTTTTTTTGGATGAAGCGGCAGAATTCAAGACTGCTGTCCTGCAGATGCTCCGTGTCCCTATTGAAACTGGCTGCATTACATTGAGCCGTGCCGGAAGGAGTACTGTGTTCCCTGCACGGTTTCAGCTTTTGCTTGCAGCGAATCCCTGTCCGTGCGGTTATTATGGGTTTCCTGAAAAATTATGCCTTTGTTCCGCTCATTCTGTTGAGATGTACTGGAAGAAGTTTTCAGCACCTTTTTTAGACAGGATTGACATTCGCGTTCAGGTGCAGAAAAAAAATAAAAATATAAAACCTCTTTCTACTGCGGAACTGCGTGTTGGTATTGCGAATGCAACAGCCATTCAACGGAACAGGGCAGGAAAGAAAAATGCGAATCTATCTGCTGCAGAAATTGCAGAATACTGCAAGTGTACGGAAAAAGCAAAGCTTATTCTAGATGCTGCCTCCGAAAAATATGCTTTTTCTCCTCGTGCCGTATCAGGATGTCTAAAGCTTGCAAGAACTATTTCTGACATGGAATGCAAGCCGACTATCGATGAAAAGTCAATGAAAGAAGCCATTTTGTATCGAAGTGTTTCTGGAGGAATTGAATCTGGATTTGGAATGCTGTAAGGATTGTTTAAAATAAAAATACCGGCTCTGAGACTTGAACTCAGACACGCTCGCGCGCAAAAGATTTTGAGTCTTTCGTGTCTACCATTCCACCAAGCCGGCAATATGTAAAAAGTATAGCAGATTGCAATTTATTTATCAAGAGGTAGACACAAATTTATTTTGTTTTGCAGGATAAATTTGTGCACCTTTTTGTGAGGTTTATAAAATGAATGAAGTTCGCTATAATTGGCTCATGTCAACGATGAAAGACCTGTCCGTACAGCAATCATTTATTTTTAATACTGGTAAATCGTATTCTTCTTCCTCAAAGCCTGAACAGGTTCTAAAAGAAGTTTTTGGTTATGATTCCTTTAGACCTTTGCAAAAAGAAGTCATCCAGAATGTACTGGATGGTCGCGACACGTTGGCGGTATTGCCGACTGGTGGAGGAAAGTCTCTGTGCTATGAAATTCCTGCCCTTTTGCTCAATGGATTGACCGTAGTTGTTTCACCTTTGATTGCACTCATGCAAGATCAAGTGACGCAGCTTGAAGCTGTCGGAGTTCCTGCAGTGTTTTTGAATTCTTCGTTAGACTGGGATTCCTATAAAAACGCATGCGACAGAATCTGCAGTGGGGAAATTCGCCTGCTGTATGTATCGCCCGAAGGCTTGAATACAGAGCGGATGCAAAATCTTCTGCATTCAACCCGTGTACATGTACAGTGCATTACTATTGACGAAGCTCACTGCATCAGTGAGTGGGGACATGATTCCCGTCCCGATTATATGGAGATTGCTTCTGTTCGGGAGCAGTTTCCTCATGCTGTCTGCCTTGCACTTACTGCTACGGCTACAAAGTCTGTCAGAAATGACATTATTACACAGCTTCACATGGATAATCCTGACGTACTGATTGCCAGTTTCAACCGCCCGAACCTATTTCTGGAAGTAAAGATGAAAAATCAAGCACCTGCTCAGGTTGAGTCATTCTTGGCCGAGCATAAGGAGGAAAGTGGCATTGTCTATTGTTTTTCGCGCAAGCAAGTGGATGAGCTGACATCTTTTTTGCAGTCGAAGGGCTTCAAGGCTGAAAGCTACCATGCAGGACTTTCTGACAGCGTTCGCTCTGAACATCAGAGAAATTTCATCAATGACAATGTAGATGTCATGGTTGCTACCGTTGCGTTTGGAATGGGCATAAACAAGCCCGATGTCCGTTTTGTCATTCATTATGACATGCCAAAGTCTGTCGAGCAGTATTATCAGGAAATCGGACGAGCCGGGCGTGATGGGCTTCCGTCTCATGCCCTTTTGCTGTATTCATTGGGTGATTTGCACAAGATACGTTTTTTCTTTGCGGAAAAAGAAAATCCTGAAAACTCAGAACGCCTTTTACAGGGAATGATTCACTATGCAGAAAGCAGAATATGCCGAAGACAGATGTTGCTTTCGTACTTTGGTGAAGCTTACACAGGACAAATGAACGAAGCCTGTTGCTGTGACGTGTGTGCAAAAGGACCTTTGCCTTTGGTTGACGTTACAATTCCTTCCCAAAAATTCATGTCATGCATCATTCGTACTCAGGAACGGTACGGTGCTTCGTATATCATAGACGTGCTGCAGGGGGTAAAGAGCGAGCGCATAGTGAACAATGGTCATGAAAAGCTGTCTACGTTTGCAATAGGCAAGGAACTGTCAAAGGACAACTGGTTTAAATTGAGTTCTGCTTTGACAGATGCAGGCTATTTGGAAAAGACTGAAAAATATGGCGTGCTTTATCTGACTGATTTTGGCCGGCGGGTTCTTTTTGACCGCACGGAAATACGGCTACCTGTTGAATTTTCAAAGAGGACTGCATTGAAAAAAAATGCTGCTGCAAAAATGACAAGGCTCGTTTCTGGTTACGATAAGGAACTTGCCATGAAGATAAAAGCCTGGCGTCGGAGAAAAGCTGATGACGAAGATGTTGCTCCGTATGTTATTTTTGGTGATAGGACTCTCATAGAAATAGCAAAAGCAAAGCCTCATACAATTGAAGACCTTGTAAAATGCTATGGAATAGGGCAGTCAAAAGCCCAGAAATATGGTTCTGCCATCATTCAGATTGTAGATTCCTTGTCTTGACTATACTATAATGATGATTAGATTTAAGAGGTTATACGAATATGATTACTGGTGAAATTAAAAACAAGATAGATTCAATTTGGGACGATTTTTTTAGTGTGGGCATGAGCGAAATTTTTACAAAAGCATGATGTACTTATTGAAAAAAAAGGTGAAAAATACTTTCAATTTCAGCTAATATTCAAGGCAATACGGTAACAGCAACAGACGAACTTCTACGAAAATACGATGGGCAGACTGTCATGCTTTATCTAAGCGAAAATAAAAATGTAACGCTTCAAGCTGACGGCAATGCGTTCGATTCGCTTTCAGCAGTGGAACTTTCAAACTTTGCGATGAATCAAGTCTATAAGGCTAATCACCCGAACGTAAAAAAAAAGGCGGTGTGTATTTTTTCCAGTGCGTTTAGTCGCAAAATCCAGTGCGTTTAGTCGCAAAATCCAGTGCGTTTAGTCGCAAAATCCAGTGCGTTTAGTCGCAAAATCCAGTGCGTTTTGTTACAAAATCCAGTGCGTTTTGTCACAAAATCCAGTGCGTTTTGTCACAAAATCCAGTGCGTTTTGTTACAAAATCCAGTGAACAAAGCTTTTTTACGTCCAGTTACGCCTGTCCCATGGACTGATAAATTAAAATTTGAAATGGCAAAGTCTCTGAATATAGTGTATAATTTTCTTGGTATTTAAACACAGGGAACGCATTTATGGCAAACTTTGATTTTCTGAGCTACGACAAAAACTATTCTCCATTCAGCCAGATGGCCATTCATGCAGAGCTTCAATATAACAAAGGTACCGTTTTTGCTGCCTTTGCCGCCCGCAAGTCTTTGGAACAGGCTGTTAAGTGAATGTATTCCGTTGACGGCGATTTGCACAAACCGTACGATGATTCCATTCAGGTTCTTGTCCACGAACCGACTTTTGTCAATGCTGTTCCTTCAAATATCCGCCACGACCTGTTAATATATTGATATAAAATTTAAATTTCCCCCTAAATTCCTTGAAAATTTGTTGACATGGCGGAAATCTCTGTTATAGTATAAATTCGGATAGATAGATAACTTGGTGTTATAAAATAAAGGGGGAATTTTTATGAATATTAATAGACTTTTCAAGCTTGTTTTAAATAGATGGGGGGGGTAATCTGTAATAATGCATTTAGCATTGCGCTGAGCATGGCTTTTAGCATGGCTCTCAGCCTTTTTCTTTGTACATCCCTTGTTTCCTGTGCTGGTGGAGCTGGAAGTGGTAGTGATGATGCTGGCGGTGAACCTACTTCTTTGTGCGTGCAGATGCCTGTTACCCGTAGTGCACAGTATGAACTTTCTGATGTAGAATCCTTTACGGTAACAATAAAATCTTCTGCATATTCTGCTACAAAATCCTGCGGGCAGGGCGAAAGGATTTCTTTTACAAACCTTCCTGTTGGTCATTACGATGTAACTGCTTACGGCAAAAAATCCGATGGCAGGATAACTGCAAAAGGCTCTGCTTCGGTTGATATTGAAGCAAACGTTACCAAGACTGTTACAATAAGATTGTCCCGCTTAACCCATTGTACTGTAAGTTTTAAAACTGAAGAAGGCGGCGATATATCTGGCATTTCTAGTCAGGACGTTAATGTTGGCGACAAGGCTACAAACCCAGGAACTCCTTCAATTCCTGGAAAGACGTTCTCGTTCTGGGCAAAAAGAATCTCTTCAACTGAAATTTCTGGTACAAGCTTTGACTTTAACACGCCTATAACGGAGGATATTGAGCTAGTTGCAAAGTGTGATGCCGTTACATATTCTATTACATTTGACTATAACGGAGGAAAAGTTGGCACTGCAGAATCTTCTACTGTAAGTGTAGAATACGGTCAGACGCCAACTCCTTCGGCAGAGCCTACATGGACAGGCCATGAATTCCTTGGTTGGGCAACGTCTGCCAGTTCTCCTACTGCCACAGGTATTGTACCTGTAACATTAGACACTGCCGTAATAACCACATATTATGCTGTTTGGCAGCTTGAAACATACACGATAACCTATGATTCCACGAGCATGACCTACGGCATATTGAATGCAGCTTCTCCGAATTCATATACTTATGGAACTGCCGTTACAATTCCTGATGCAGGTGGGGCTGGTACTACTTTTGCAGGATGGTATACAGATGCTGCCTTGACGACGGCATTCACAGGAATTACGGCGACAACTACTGGAAACCTTGAATTGTATGCAAAGTTTACGGCATCGGTAACATATCACATGCCGACAGGGCTTTCTGCTACTGTTGCAGCCGGAGATTATGATAATTATATTTTGGGTAAAGGACTTTCAGCTTTGCCAACTTTGTCAAATATAACACTTCCGAGCGGAACAAGCCTGACCCTTGAAGGCTGGTATGAGGATTCTGCCTATACTCCAGCAAAGAAGGTAACTTCAATAGCGTCTACAGCTACAGGAGATAAGGATTTGTATGCCAAGTTTACTGCAACTGTAAGTATTTATAATAAAAAGACTGGAGCTTACGCGTCAGATCTTATAGCAACTCAAAATGTTGTGTACGGAGGTACAGCAACAGCTCCAGCAACCCCAACAAGGACTGGATATACTTTTAATAATGTCTGGAATACTGATTCTGGTTCTGGAGTGGCTGTCACATTTACATTCGGTACTGGAGGAACTGTCATTACAAGTGACCGCAGCGTATGGGCGACATGGACGGCAAATTCTTATAACATTACATATAATGTAAGATCTAAGGGAATACTCCCTGCGGATGCTTCTACTACTTATACTTATATGGATCCTACTGATAGTGGGGTGCCGTTTACACTTGCAACACCAAGCGTAAATGAACCTTCAAAGTATACGTTTGATGGATGGTATGAGTCATCAGATTTTTCTGGCACTGCCGTAACGGAAATAGCAAAAGGTACAACTGGGGCTAAGACATACTACGCAAAGTATCTGTTTACTGCAACGAGCGTTACATGTTCTGTTGAAGATTTTGCTGCAATAGATGGTTTTTCTCGTACTTCTGTAACATGGCAGGTAAGCTCTGGAAGTGATCTTTCTGCTATAGTTAGTGCAATAGCAAGTCAGGGGAAAAGAGTAAATCTGGATCTTTCAAATTGTAGCATGTCATCGATAGGGGCAGATGCATTTAGTAGTATTTCAAATTATCTTACTGGGCTTACAATTCCTGCTAGTGTAACGGAGGTATACTGTAGTGCATTTGATGGATGTAGTAGGCTTTCTTCTATTACTGTAGGCGGAACTGATGACTGGGAAACTTTTTATTTGAATGGTACATCAACAGGTACGAGCGTAGTGATGAGTTCTATAGTAAATTCTCTTAAAAATGGTAGTGAGAATGACTATGTATTAAAGCGATAATAAATTTTGATTTACAAGACTGTGTAACTCATAAATAAAACAAGCCGTCCTGAAACATGGGCGGCTTGTTTTTTGTCATCCCCTCTATTTTTCTATCGCCAACTTAACATCCTCTGAGGTTTCACGACACAATTATCTAAGGATTTGCGACACAACTCTCTAAGGTTTTACGACGCAATTCTCTAAGGATTTACGACACAATTATCTAGAGACTTGCGACACAATTCCTTAAGGTTTTACGATGCAATTCCTTAAGGATTCACGACACAACTCTGAAAATGCAAAAACAAAAGCCTGAGTTTCTAAAATTTTTCAAAAACTCAGGCTTTTTCTATCTTAAAATGCTGTATTGTCAGCAGTAACTATTCTGTAGCCTCCATCTCGCGAGCAAGTTCTTCAATCTTTTCAATCGGCAAGCCAACGCCTTTGGCAATCTGCTCATGCGTCAAGATATTCATTGCAAGAAAATTTTTGGCACTTTCAAGTTGACTTTCTCTTCTGCCTTCTCTCCTGCAGGCATTCATACTGCTTACTTGATCAATCCTGAAACTCTGATTATAAGCCTCATCAAACCAACGCCAGCCATCCTCTGTAATTTTATCAAGTGTCTTTTCTGCTCCCATAATGCCTCCATCCGTTTTAACAAGTTCCATTATTAAATCCTGTCTTTTTGGATTATCTGCCTCTTTAAAAAAGGTACCCCATTTTATGACACTTGGCAAGGTTTTAATGTCTGTTTTATCATCAATGAGTGGCAGTTTTGGAAGCTCCAAAAATATTACATTGATGGTGTCCGACAGTTTTGAGCCGTCATTTATGTCAGTGAGCGTATAGCGGTGCAACGGCTCCTCATTTGACTTGTCATATTTAAAATCCATCAGCGTAATCTGGTAGGCTTTTGGCAAATCGTCCCAGTCATCACCTTTTATGGCAATGGAACTTACGAGCCGTGCAACGTAATACTCTGCACGTTTTCCGTAGTCGTACTTCCTGTCTAAGCCCTGCATCTCAACCTGAGCCCTTGTGCTGTCATCAAAGATACAGTTTATGTCGTATCTGATGCCTTTCTGTCCTTCAAAGTTTTGCGAAGGCTCATTTTCCCTTACGGTTACTTCTGTTACGGTTCTGCCAATCATTGCCGAAAGGAAGGATTTCAATGCATTACGAGAATCGTCAGTATCCTGTGTAAAGATTGCCTTGAAGGTGCCGTCGAGTCTTGGGTTTAACATTCTGAATTCTTTATTTTCTATCATATAAAGCTCCTTAGTATAGTAGTTCCTCGAGATCCATCATTTTTGTATACTTTTCAGAAAAAAAATAACATTTTTTTTCTAAAGTTTGTGCAAAAATAATTTGACGAATTATAAATATTCTGTATAATAGTACTAATAGGCAATCGGTTGCCTAACAGAATGGCGAGGAGCTTACAAATGGCATATCTAATCGGCGTTGATTTGGGAACGAGTGGTACAAAAACAGTTATATTTGATGAACAGGGAACGCCTTTGGCCTCAAAGACGATTGAATATCCTCTGTATCAGCCGCATAACGGATGGGCAGAGCAAGACCCTCTGGACTGGTATCATGCAGCATGTGGCAGCATGAAAGAGGTTGTTGCAAAGAGTGGTGTCAATCCCAAAGACATAAAGGGAATCGGCATTAGCGGTCAGATGCATGGTCTTGTAATGCTTGATAAGGACGGAAATGTCCTCCGCAAGAGTATTATATGGTGTGACCAGCGTACTGCAAAAGAATGCGAAGAAATAACTTCGAAAGTTGGCGCTCAGCGTCTGATAGAAATTACTGCAAATCCTGCCCTGACTGGTTTTACGGCAAGTAAAATCATGTGGGTAAAAAACAATGAACCTGAAGTATATGCTAAATGTGCACACATCCTGCTGCCAAAAGATTATGTCCGCTACATGCTGACTGGTGAATTCGCAACGGAAGTGAGCGATGCAAGCGGAATGCAGCTGCTTGATGTTCCAAACCGCTGCTGGTCTGACGAAGTCCTGACAAAGCTTGGCATTGATAAATCCCTTCTTGCAAAGGTGTATGAGTCTCCTGAAATTACCGGAAAAGTAACAAAGAAAGCTTCTGAGCTGACAGGTGTGCCGGAGGGGACTCCTGTTGTCGGTGGTGCAGGCGATAATGCTGCAGCTGCCGTAGGAACAGGTACGGTAGAAGACGGCATTGCATTTACTACGATTGGAACCAGTGGTGTTGTTTTTGCTCATACGAGTAAGCTGAGCATTGATCCGAAAGGACGAGTTCATACATTCTGCTGTGCCGTTCCTGGTGCATGGCATGTAATGGGTGTTACACAAGCTGCGGGGCTTTCACTCAAATGGTTCAGGGACAATTTCTGCCACGAAGAAATGATTGCCGCTGATGGAATGGGTAAAGATCCTTATTTTATTATGGACAAACAGGCTGAGCGCATTCCTATTGGTGCTGACAGGCTTTTGTATCTTCCTTATCTTATGGGAGAAAGAACGCCTCACCTTGATCCTGATTGTCGTGGTGTATTCTTTGGACTTTCTGCAATGCACACAAGGCAGCATCTGCTTAGGGCTGTCATGGAAGGTGTTACCTACAGCCAGAGGGATTCTATTGAAGTATTGCGCAGCATGGGCGTAACGATAAATGACATGCTTGCCTGTGGCGGCGGTGGATCTAGTCCTTTGTGGCGCCAGATGCTTGCAGATGTATATAACTGTCCTGTAAAGACTGTTGTAAGTAAGGAAGGTCCTGCTTTGGGTGTTGCAATTCTTGCAGGTGTTGGAACGGGAATCTACAAGAGTGTCGTAGAAGGATGCCATGCTGTCATCAAGACAAATGCACCTCAGAATCCAATAAAGGAAAACAGTGTACAATATGAAAAATTCTACAAGCTGTACACTCAGTTGTATCCGGCTTTGAAAGACAGTTACAAGGCTTTGTCAACAATGTAAAGAAAAAATAAAGGTGGCTGTGTATGAAATTAAAAATTAAAAGCGTTTTTTCAGAAGGTTTTTCTCGATATGGAAAAGTATTGAAAGGCTATGATGTAAAAGCCTTGCTTGAAACATTGGAAAGTTCAACTCCGATGCCTGCTGACAGTACCGTGTACGAACCTGGTGCCAAGCAACTGGAGGATCTTCCCGTTGCAAAAGAATTTAGTTTGAATGCGTATGGAGGAATGCCGATACAGGTTGGATACTGCAACGGCTTCAACACAAAATTGAATTGCCTTGAATATCACAGGGGTAGTGAGTTGAATATTCCTTCTCGTGATGCAATTCTTTTGCTTGCTTCTGTGCAGGATGTAAAGAACGGAAAAATCAATTCCAAGAAGGTGGAAGCATTCAGAGTGCCGGCTGGTACTGTGGTACAGGTATATGAAACAACTCTTCATTATGCACCTTGTTGTGATGTCCATGGTGCAGACGTATCTGAAGGCTTCCGTGTAATTATCGTACTGCCAAAAGACACGAATACTGCCAAACCAGAAATTTCCATTCATGATGCTGAGGACAAGCTCCTTTGGGCAAAAAACAAGTGGCTTATTGCCCATCCTGCGACTGCAGAAGCCAAGCAGGGTGCTTATGTGGGAATTACTGGCGAAAATATTGATATTTCAAAGATATAGTGTAGCAAGATATGCTATGTTAGATATGTAAGGAGAATACCATGGAAAAGATGACAAATATTCCAGACGTGAAACTTGGAATTATTGCGGTGAGCAGAGACTGTTTTATTATCTCTCTCTCTGAAAAAAGACGGGCTGCTGTTGTTAAGGCCTTTGGAAACAAAGGAAGCTTGTATGAAGCAAAGACAACTGTGGAAAATGAAAAGGATATGCTTAAGGCTGTAGAGGAAGTAAAGAAAGCTGGCTGCAATGCCCTTGTCGTGTTCCTTGGAAACTTTGGTCCTGAAACTCCTGAAACCGAAATAGCACAGCATTTTGATGGTCCTTGCATGTTCGTTGCTGCAGCAGAGGAAACTGGCAAAGACTTGATTAATGGTCGCGGTGACGCATATTGTGGAATGCTCAACTGCTCTTACAACCTTAATCTCCGCCATCTTAAAGGCATTATCCCTGAATATCCTGTTGGAACAGCAGATGACATTGCACAGATGATTGTGGAATTCATTCCTGTTGCAAGAGCTGTCATTGGATTGAAGAACCTTAAGGTCATTACATTTGGTCCTCGTCCTCAGGACTTCTTTGCTTGTAACGCTCCTATCAAGGGCTTGTATGATATTGGCGTTGAAATTGAAGAGAACTCCGAACTTGACCTTCTTATTTCTTATCGTGAACATAAAGATGACAAGCGCATTGATGATGTTGTAAAAGACATGGCAAATGAGCTGGGCGTAGAAGGCAACAACTATCCAGAAATGCTTCCTCGCATGGCACAGTTTGAATTGACATTGCTTGACTGGGCTGAAAATCACAAAGGAAGCAAAGAGTATGTTGTATTTGCTGACAAGTGTTGGCCTGCATTCCCTAAGGAATTCGGCTTTGAACCATGCTATGTAAATAGCCGTCTTGCTTCACGCGGCATTCCTGTTGCCTGCGAAGTTGACATTTATGGTGCATTGTCTGAATACATTGGAACATGTGTTTCTGGCGAAAGCGTAACCTTGCTTGACATTAACAACTCTGTACCGCAAGATGTTTATGATGCAGAAATCAAAGGTAAATTTGCTTATCCTTATGTTCTTAACGATACGTTCATGGCATTCCACTGTGGTAACACTCCATTCTGCCGTCTTGCAAAGAACTCAAAGCCTGGTGTAAAATATCAGCTCATCCAGCATCGTCTGCTTGAACCAAAGGACTCAAAACCAGACTTTACAAGAGGAACTCTGGAAGGAGACATTGCTGCAAGCAAAATTACATTCTTCCGTCTGCAGGCTCGTCCTGATGGTAAACTTCAGTCTTACATTGCTCAGGGAGAAATCCTTCCTGTTGCTACACGCTCATTTGGTGGCATCGGTGTATTTGCTATTCCTGAAATGGGACGTTTCTACCGTCATGTTCTTATCAGCAAGCAGTATCCTCATCATGGAGCTGTTGCTTTCAGCCATGTTGGAAAAGCTTTGTTTACATTGTTCAATTATCTTGGCGTTGAAGACATTGCATACAACCAACCGAAGGGTGTCCTTTACAAGGGAGAAAATCCTTTTAACTAAGTGATTATGACAGGCTGCATTGCAGCCTGTTTTTTTATGCAAAAAAATACAAGTGCACAATGCCGGGGATTGACATCTATAGGTTCTATTTGTATAGTTTGAAAATGACTTTTACATGTAGAAACGTTTTGTTGACTGTCCTTTTTTTATGTGCCGGCATTTTTGTCTATGCGGATACAAATAAGACCAATGTTACCGTTGGCGTAACCCCCAGAAAAAAAAGCGTGAATGAAGAGCCTGTCTTTGGTGGAGGGTATCTGCTGTTTGATTCAACCATGGGTAATGATTATGTTACCATGGCAGGCAAATTGTACTGGCGGTTTAGTAGTGCTGAAAAAAGTGATGATGAAAGTCAAAAAATTGAAGTAAAGAAGGCAAACGTAAAAATACGGCCGTTTGGAACTGTTCTTGTAGAAGTTGCAGTCGGCAAATTATATTCCTATGCATTGCCAGGTTCATATTTTCAATTAAGTGAAATTTACACAGGTGCATCACGATGGGGCAAAACAGGAGTCGGCGTGCAGTTCAATTACGCAGGATTTTCAGGCGGTGTTGCCGTTCCCGTTACCGAAAGCTACGTTTCGTTCAAAGAGTCTAGGGGGCTGCACGGAGGTCTCGCATTTGACTTGTCTTCGATTGCTCCTTCTGTTCCCGTAAAAATAGGAAGTTCCGTCTGCTACGATTTTGTTGCCGAAACGAAAAAAAAGCCCGAAGAGCATAATTGGAGCACGACCTTTTCCATCTTATGGGCTCCAAAGTTCAATGGTCTTTTAAAGACGTTGTCTATCTATGCCTCTTATTCAGACAATGCAGAGCCATATATTGCCAACAGTAGCTTTAAGAAAGTGACTAATTACAGTAAGGTAGGAAAAGCCGACTTTGCATCCTTGAATATCAAGGCTACTGTCGGTGTGGTACAGCTTGCGCTTGAGGGCGAAATGGGACGTTCCATAGAAAGCGACTACATTCCATTGTATCTTGGAATGCAGGCTCTTGTTCCTATTGTGGAACATCTTGCCTTTAAGCCCCGCGTATTCTACTATGCAGCTGTGAATACAAAAGATGAAGATTTGTCACGGGTGTCGTATGAATTATATCCACGAATGATGTTTACCATGAACAGGCATGTCGTTTCCGCTGGAGTTGATTTTTCTTACATTGAAATAAAAACGGATGAATTCGAATGGGAATGGAGTGTTCCTTTGTATTACGAGTGCTCATTTTAGGATTTATTCAGTCAAAACTGCATCCATTCCCCATAGCTGGTGGCAACAACCTCTAAAAATCGCCAAAGGCGAATTTTAGAGGTTCATTCATCAGTCAAACAGTTTTCTGCATTCCAGGTAGAAACGCTTTTCACTGGCTTCACCCATGCTAAAGCTCTTTCTTGGTAAAGGTCCTCTGCTGTTTATGGTGGCAAAGAAGGAGTCCTTTGCTACTGGCGGCAAGAGAATTGATACCGTTCTTTTATCTTTTCGATCTTGTGCCCCCAGACGGAATACTTCATCACTGCCATGGATGTAATCGATGGTGCAGTCGATGTTGTTTTCATTTTTGTATGAAGCCATGCATTCATCAAGAACGGGTTGCAGGCGACTTACGGCAAGCTCCTTTACAGGTGTTTCCAAAAGAATGAATTTGCCTTTTTCGTCTTCTGTCTTTGATACAAAACCAAATGATGCTGCGGAATTCTTTACCTTGCCTTCAAGTTCATCAGCAGAAGCACATGTCGATAATATGCCGCCCAGCTTGCCCTGAACATACGAGACGAGGGCATCTGCATCAATGCCGAAAAGAACGCGGTGGATGGGTTCAAACGTAAGCCCTTCATCGTAAATATTGACGATTTCTACGAGTGCATAGCGTACAGGTGAGTCTTTAATCCCTGTTTCTGTCTTGTATTCATCCCAAACGGCTTTTGCCGTTGCCAAGGAATGGTTCCCATCTCCCACCGCAAACAGGAATGAGCTTCCGTCTGGTGCAGTATTTGCTTTCTTTAGGTTTTCAAGTGCATCATGCACACTGTTTAATTCGTTTTCAGAAGATACTGTCCATCCTGTAATGTGTCCTGCATCGAGCATAAGATTGCTGTCATAGACAGGTGAATTCTTTTTAACCAGCTCTCCGATTTTTTCTACGAGGGAATGCTGAGGATCATTGACTAGCAGCATGATGTGAGGGCTTTCAATAGGAGCCTGTTTGCGAATTTCCTTTCGGGGAGGAATTCTGCTTTCAATGGTGGCTTCGGTTGCACGAATCAAAGCTTTTGACAGGGGCTTCCATTCGTAGGAATCAAGGTCTACGGCAACAACGAGCCCTTTTCGGATTCTGCCGTAACCGGTTTTTCTTTCTACGTATATAAATTCTTCTTTTGCATCATCAAAGACACCGTTTGAAAGATAGTCTTTCATTGTCTTTCGGATATTCTGAATGCGTTCTGTTCTATCGGGGCTTTCAAGATATACTTCTGGCAGTATCAGGTTCAGTGTGGAAGGGTTGCTTCCTGCACAGTCAGCTGCACGTTTCCAGTAGGAAATGTCCTGTGTATACTGGTCACAGGCAATTACACTCCAAACAGACATGTCCTTGTTTTTCGGCAACAAGATGTCAGGAATTTTAATGCCAAATTCTGTAAAACTTTTCATAAAAAAGAGTGTATCAGTAAAAACTTTTTTGTGCTATAGTAAAGTAATGTCGGGTTTTGATTTCCTGCAAAAACAGCAGCAGTCTCAGGTTCAAATAATGAGCCAACAGCAGATTCAGTCTCTTTCCATCCTTTCGTTGGGAACAGATGAATTAAAAGATGCTGTATACGAAGAGGCCGAAAAGAATCCAGCACTTGTTGTTAAGAATGCGGGAAGAAAAAAAGACAGGGTGTTGAGTGTCAAAGTCGGCAGTGCAAGTGCGGCCGGGGAGCAGGCAAGCGAAGTCTATCAGAATGCATTGGAATCAAAGGCCGACATGCGACAGTCCTTGCAGGATGCGCTTTTGGAGCAGCTGAACATGGAAAGCCTGTCGGAGGCAGAACATGCCATAGGTGAAAAGCTCATTGGCAACCTTGATTCCAAGGGATATCACATATTGGCTCCCGTTACGCTGCTGGATAAAAACGATGCTGCACAAACAGAAGCCCTTCTTTTTAAATGCATGACTCGCATACAGCGTTTTGAGCCTGTCGGTACGTGCGTAAAGAATATGGAAGAAAGCCTTGCAGTACAGGCTTCAGTCCGAACTGATTGCCCTGCCACAGCCCGATTTATACTGGATGGGCACTTTGACTTTCTGAATCCTCCCCAAACCGACAAAATATGCAAGAAAATCGCAGCATATCAAAAAGAACGAAAATCTCTCTTTGGTGCGCAGGAAACAGAACCGTTTTTGGATATGGAAGTAACCGAACATGATGTATCGGAAGCTCTTTCCTTTATTCGAAGCCTTGACCCATATCCCGCACGCAATTACAGCACGCAGGATGTACATTACGTGCAGAGCGATGTTTCTGTTGTTCGGCTGGATGAAGTACAGGAAGAAAACTTTGACAAAGGCATCGTAACCGTAAAGGATTCAAGCTGGCAAGTAAGCCTGTCGAATGACTTTTCGTTTGATTTGGATATAAATCCCGTATATGCCAGACATGCCGCACATGCTTTGGGAACGGAAAAGACTGTCATTCAAGAAGGCATCAAAAAGGCTCAGGCATTCATTTCATCGGTGGAAATGAGGCAGAATACTGTGTTGCGCTCCTGTTGCCTCATCGTAAAACGGCAGCATGAGTTTTTTAAGAAAGGACCTGGAAACTTGATTCCGCTCAAGCAGCTGGACATTGCAAACATTATGGGAGTGCATGAAAGCACCATTTCAAGAATGGCAAACAGCAAGTATCTGGAATGCGAATGGGGGCTGTTTGACATAAAATACTTCTTTGTGAATGCAGTTGCAGAAAATACGAGCAAAGATAAAATCCTTAAGGAAATTCAGGCAATCATTGAAGAACACAAAGATGACAAGAAAAAACTCAGCGACCAAAAAATAAGCGATATCTTGCAGTCCCGCGGCATTACCGTTGCCCGCAGAACCGTTGCAAAATATCGCTCCAGCCTTTAATGTCAGAAAAAAATAGGCTTGCTAACCCTTATTTCTTTTCCTGAATCTTGTCTTTTTCTTTCTTTACCTTCTGGTCAAGAACATCCATCAGTTTGTTCAGCGCTGCAGCAAAATCAAAATCATCACTGGTAACGTGAGCATTTGCACCCCAACGGAAGTTTACTGTGGTATCAAAATAATATTTTTTATCTTCCTTAACGTGCATGATAAGGTCTACGATTAAGTTATCTGCATAATCAATACGCTTTAATTTCTGGTTAATCAAGTCTGACTGATCTCGTTCCAAGGTGAATCCCTGTGCTGAAATTGATTTTGTCATATTGTATTTTCTCCTATAATTGATTAAGATTTAAGAATTGCTGGCAAACTGCCGTTCTTTATATTAAGTATACAACGCATTACCAGAAAAATCAAATCTTTTATACGAGATAAGGTCTTTATCATGAATAAAAAAGCAGTGCTTTTGTTTGTGCTGATGGTCGCAATGTTTTCATCCCTATGGGCTGCCGCTGATTCCCGAAAAAAAGACAGCTATTTTGAGTATTCCTCACCTGACATTAGTTTTCACCTTTCAATGGGAATGAATTCTGGCTCTGGATTTGAGCCATATACATTTATGGCTCAGCCGTATGCTCAGATTGATACAACTTATTTTCAGCTGTACAGTGGCGTTCAAATGTCAGGGGACATTTTTCATGCAACGACAGGGGGCGTATTTTGGCCGTTTCATTTTCGTAAAATGCGCTTTGGAGCAGGGCTCGTTTATCATTTCAGTCTTTTTGATGATATCAGCCTATGTCATGACGTACTGCTTAATGTTCATTATGAAGCCCGTCCTGCCTACTGGTTGGGACTCAAAGCGAATGCCGGCTTTTTTCACAAGGCACGCAAAATATTTGCCGTATCCGATGCCATCGGCTACATCACGAATAACAGCATTGATTTTTCCTTTGAGTCTGATTTCTATCTTCCCTATGACATAATGCTGTATGTCCGTGCCAGTTCCTATGAAATGTTCAGATACATGGTGTTCTGTGCGCCATCGTTCAGTTTTGGTGTTACCAAGGCATTGGGCAAAAAGCTCGACATAACGTTTGAAACAACATCCAGATACATCGATTTCTTTACTGTCTCAGCACGGTATGATGATTCTGAGATGCGCTTTATTTTAGGATTGCATTTATGATGTTCAAGAGATTTTTTTTACTGACAGCTGTCTGTGCTTCAATCATTTTTTTTTCATGTAGCTACGGTTTTTATGAGGTGTTAGACCATGGTGAATCCGTTGAAGAACGTGTCGGCGATTTACGCGACATTTCTCCAAGTTCTGTCAGCGGGTCAACTTATTCCTTCCTTATTGTCACTGACGTTCATTTTGGCAATTTCAAGAGCCGCCGCGATGACGATTTTTTTACCACCCTGCAGGCCAAGATTAATGATGGAACCATAAACCCAGCTCCTTCGTTTGCCGTTTGCCTTGGAGACATTGCCGATCATGGAGAGCGCAGTGAATTTGAAAAGTACAATGCATTTGCATCAAGAATAGAAAGCATTACAGGCGGAAAAGTGTACGGTGTGGTTGGAAACCATGACCTGTACAACAGTGGTTGGGATGATTTTGAAGATTTAGTGTATCCGAATGTATCGTTTTATCGGTTTGCAATAAACAGCATAAGCTATTATTTTCTTGATACGGGTTCAGGCTCAATGGGAACAGCACAGTTTAACAAATTCAAGGCTGCAATGGCTGCCGATTCAAATTACAAGATTGTATGCACTCATTATCCTTGTTACGGCACGAAAGATTTTTTTGCAAGCTACTATTCACTGCAGAACACGCTTGAAGCTGACCAACTCATTACCCTGCTGAAAAAGCAGAAAGCCATTGCATATCTTTCGGGACACATGCATGCAGAGCACAGTACCGACTTTGGCACGTTTACCGAATATGTTGTTCCGGCGTTCCTTTCCAACGAAAAGTTTGCCATCATGACGGTAAACGAATCAAATCATACGGCAACATATAAGAGCTATAGCTACTAGTACGTTGCCTGTTTGCAATCCGAGCAGAGTCTGAACACGCTGTACATGTTCAGACTTGACTGGTTCAAGCTGCTTACCGTGTCAAAAGCTCGTTTACAGCCTTTACAAATTCCGTAGGATCATTTATTTCTGCACCACTTACAAGCAAAGCCTGGTCAAGCAGAACTTCACTTACCTGCTTTGCAAACTCATCAGTGACAGGTCCTTCAAGCTTTTTTACCAGTGCATGGTCGCCGTTGATTTCGAGGATAGGCTTTACAAGGTTTCCGTTTCCCTGTCCCATTGCCCTCATCATGCGTTCCATCTGAAGCGAAGGATCGTTTTCGTCAATGACAATGCAGCATGGGCTGTCAGAAAGGCGTTTGCTCAAAACAACATCCTTTACGCGGTCGCCCAAGGCCTTCTTTATTTTTTCCTGTACAGGCTTGAAGGCTTCTTCTTTCTTTTTGGCTTCGTCTTTGTCTACGCCCAGTTCTTCGTCACTTCCGGCACGGTTTACGGCTTTAAGTTCAAAGTCCTTGTATTTTCCGTATCCTGGAATAACGATGTCATCAATGTCGTCTGGCATAATCAGAACTTCAAAGTTCTTCTTTTTGTAGGCTTCAAGGAGTGGTGAAGCACGAAGATTCTTTTCGTCTGAACCTGTAATGTAGTAGATTGCCTTTTGACCGCTCTGCATCCTTTGGACATAGTCTGCAAGACTTGTCCAATTGTCATCGCCAGTTCCGCTTGCATCAGTACTCTTGAATCGTACGATTTCTGCAATTTCGTCTCTGTTTGCATAGTCGGAATACAGACCTTCCTTCATTGGACGATTGTAAGACTTTACGAACTTGTTCCATTTTTCAATTAATGCCTTTTCATCGTCAGTAGGCTTTTCACTTTTGCGTGCCTTGTCTGCATCCTGTCCAATCTTTTTGAATTCAGAAAGCAGCTTTTTTACTGACTGCGTTTTGATGGTGTCCAGAATGCGGTTCTGCTGTAGAATTTCACGGCTTACGTTTAACGGCAAGTCTTCAGAGTCTATGACACCGCGTACAAAGCGCAGATAAGAAGGAAGCAGCTCCCTATCGTCATCGGTAATGAAGACGCGCTTTACGTACAGCTTTAGACCGCTCTTGTAGTCGGCATTGTACATGTCGAATGGAGCTACCTGAGGAACATAGAACAGCGTTGTATATTCAATCGTACCTTCTGCATGGGTGTGCAGGTGCAGAAGAGGATCTGTTCCGTCATGAGAGAATGTTTTATAGAACTCGTTGTAATCTTCTTTTTTCAGCTCGCTTTTACTCTTGCGCCACAAAGCACTTGCACTGTTAATCTGTTCCGTCTTGTTTTCAGAGCCGTTTGCCTTTCCTTCCTTGTCGTATTTTGTCTGAGTGTAATGAAGGTAAATGGGGAATGCAATGTGGTTGGAATATTTCTTGATAAGATCGTCAATCTTCCAGCGGCTTGCATAGTCCTTGCTGTCATCGTTCAGATGAATTTCGATTGCAGAACCAGTCTGTTCCGCCTTGTCAAAGCCATACTGTGAGTATGCATCCTTACCTGCGTCAAGTTCTTCTATTTCGTAGGAATTGGTGCCGTCAGAAGTCCAGTGCCATACCTTTCCGTCTCCGCCTGCCTTGCGGGTGTATACGTCTATTCTGGAAGCTGCCATGAATGCACTGTAGAATCCGACACCGAACTGACCGATTAAGTCTGAGTTGTTTGAACCGCTCTGTGAAAGTTTTTCAATGAACGCTTTGGTACCTGAACGGGCAATGGTGCCAAGGTTGTCGGTCAGGTCTTTTTCGTCCATACCGATACCGTTGTCCTGAACGGTCAATACATTCTTTGCATCATCGAAGGTAATGTCAATGCGAGGGTCAAAAACAATGTTCTTGTAGGCATCTTCTGATACTGTAAGATATTTCAGTTTGTCCAAGGCATCGGACGCATTTGAAACAATTTCCCTCAGGAATATGTCTTTGTTTGAATACATGGAATGGATGATTAATTTAAGAAGCTGGTTGACTTCTGTCTGAAACTGATATGTTGCCATAGTTTCTTTATACTCCTTTTGTTATAGTAAGTCTCTGAAATATCTTCAATATAATGAATTTATGCGATTACGGCAAATAAATTATGGCAACCCCTAAAAATTGACGGAGCGTATCAAACATGCTAATATCGATTATATGAAAAGATATGGTTTTGTGATGACCTTCCTTTTGTTGTATGCAAGCGTTTTTCCCCTGTGGTCCTGCAAGGATACTGCGGACATACTGTTTGACACTCCCGAAATAGAATCCGCTGAATTTGAAAATGGGAACTATAAAAAAGTCCTTGTGCAATTTGAATTTATGCCGCGAGATGACCGACTGAAAGTAGAATTGTACGATTCTTCCAATGTACGCCTCTGGGTTCAGGAATTCTACGGGGAAACGACCAGTAACAGGAACAAGCTGCGCATTACATTGTCGGAAGAAGTTGCTTCTGGATATTCGATAAAGATTTCCCCTGCGGATGATAATAATGATGTAAGGGGCTACTGTACGCTGAAAAGATAGATGTTTACAAAATAGAATTTTTTAGAGAGTTCCTTATAGGAGGATGTGGAAATGAATATTTATGTTGATGCAAAGGCACGGAAAAGCGGAAACGGAACAAAAGAGTATCCGTTTAAAAGAATTTCAGAAGCTGCTGGCATTGCAAAGCCGGGAGATGAAGTCCTAGTGGAACCTGGCATATATCGGGAATATGTCGATCCTGCAAACGCAGGCACGGAAAATGCTCGCATTACATACCGTTCCGTGAAAATGAAAGAAGCCGTCATTACCGGAAGTGAAGTTGTCTCAAACTGGGCAGAACATTCGGGCAACGTATGGGTTGCACGCATTCCGAACGGACTGTTCGGTGCATACAACCCGTATACAACCTTGGTGAGCGGAGACTGGTTCATTGTTATGTACAAGGCTCATACAGGCGAGGTGTTCCTGAATGGAAAATCTCTGTATGAAGTTTCCTCGCTGGAGGCCGTAGAACATCCCGTTGTCTATGAAAAATCATGGGATCCAGACTTTTCTGTCTATACGTGGTACACGGAGCAGGACAAAGAACACGATGAAACTGTCATCTATGCAAATTTTCAGGGCAAGAATCCAAACAAAGAGACTGTAGAGATTACGGTAAGGGAAAACTGCTTTTATCCTTCAAAGGAAGGAGTCGGTTACATTACGCTGAGCGGTTTTTCTGTAAGGCAGGCAGCAACGCAGTGGGCACCGCCTACGGCATATCAGGAAGGCATGATAGGCCCCCACTGGTCAAAGGGATGGATTATAGAAGATTGTGAAGTGAGTGATTCCAAGTGTTGCGGCATTTCGTTGGGAAAATACCTTCAGCCGAACAATGACAACAAGTGGTCCAAGTGGAAGTTCAAAGACGGAACGCAGACAGAACGCGACAATATATGTCAGGCTCAGATTGAAGGATGGACAAAGGAAAACATTGGTTCTCATATCATTCGCCGCTGTGACATTCATGATTGCGGTCAAACGGGCATTGTTGGACATCTTGGAGGTGTTTTTTCCATTATCGAAGACAATCATATTCATCACATCAACAACAAGCAGAATCTTGCAGGTGCAGAAATTGGCGGCATAAAAATGCATGCTGCAATAGATGTCATTATCCGCAGGAATCACATTCATCACTGTACGCGCGGTCTTTGGCTTGACTGGCAGGCTCAGGGAACCCGTGTCAGCCAGAACCTGTTCCATGATAACTGTCTGCCATTTGATGCCAATGCCAATCCAAACAACATGGATGGATTGGGTGAGGATGTGTTTATTGAAGTGTCTCATGGTCCGACACTGCTAGACAACAACATTCTTTTGTCTGATCATGCCGTAAAGCTTGCAACGCAAGGAGTTGCACTCGTGCACAATTTGATTGCAGGTTCGTTTACTGCAGTTGGTCGCGGTGTCATGAACGGTTCTTTGACACAGAAATCCCCTCGCTATACACCGTATCATGTTCCCCATCGCACCGAAATCATGGGCTTTATGACTATTCTTCATGGAGACATGCGTTTTTACAACAATATCTTTATTCAGAAGAAAGTGCGGCCAGGCATGGAAGAAATCCATCAGAGAATGAAGGACAGCGAATGGACTGATGCAAACCTTACCTGTGGTACTGTTCCGTATGATTCGTATCCGACGTATGAAGAATGGGAAAAACAGTTTGAAGGATATTGCGGCATGGGGTCTGAACCGAGTGATCGCTATTACAACCCTTTACCTGTATGGGCTGCTGGAAACGTGTATTTTAACGGTGCCGTTCCCATGAAAAAGGAAGCGGATGCCGTGGTCAGTGAGGAAAAAGCTACACTCAAACTGATTGAAAAAGATGGTACGTATACATTGAAAACGAATGTGTTCAGCCTGTTGAAGGGTGTCGAGTGCCAAATGGTTTCCACCCAGCTGCTGGGAATGGCATTTGAAAGCGAGCAGAAATTTGAAAACCCTGACGGTAGTCCGATTGTTTTTGACAGCGACTACTTTGGTAATCACCGGGAGGTTACACCAAAGGCAGGTCCGTTTGAAGGTAATGCAAAATCTTTTGTTGTTGCCAATAACTAGCCATAGACAGAACAATTAGATATACTTGGTCAGTAAGAATTTTGAATTCTTGCTGACCTTTTTTATTTGGAGAAAGTATGATTTATAAATATGATCCGCAGTTAAAAGAAAAATATTGTAATAGAGTCATTTTATATTATGTGCTGTTTTTTTTGGGATTCATGGCATTTTTAGCCGGTATTAATGCTTTTATCTTTTTTATTCTTGGTGTCAGTGAATCTCGTGAATTTTTGCATCTGTATGAATTTATAGCCGTGGCTTTAGTCATTTTTTTCGGAGTGTCGTATAAAATTTTTGTCCGTTATTATGACGAGGCAGAACTTGAACTGACTGATGAGTTTATAGAGTATCATCTTCCTTCTAAAAAAGTTTCAGTAAACATTCCTTTGACTGAAATCTCATATATCGTAAAATTCCCAAATTTTATAGATAAAAACCGTCTTAGAGTGTCTGGTAAAAAATGGAAAGGACTTTCTGTTTCTTCGTATCTTGCAGGTTTTGACGAGATAAAGGAAAAACTGCAAAATGCAAGGCCTGACATAAAAATTTCTTCCGTTAAGTCTTACAAGTTTCTTTGGCATGCTTTTTATGTGATAGGTGTTGTTTTGTCTTTAGCTGGATTTTTCTTTTTCAGACCTACTCTTATTGTAAGCTTTGTTATGTACCTTATTTACTTAGTAATAAGAGCTTCTGTAATTTTAAGGAGTGAAGCTACAAAAACAGCAAAAAGGACAATTGTTATTACCTACATTTTTTATGCCGTCATTTTTGCCGCTACCTGTGCTTTTTTCCTTTTTAACGGTACTTTTAAGAAATCTGTGTTCAGAAAAGTTCCCGGTCAGCTTCGCCTGCAGTGTTGGATTGTGGATGAACTGAACAAGTATGATAAAAATGGAAACCTCATCTATTATACAGATTTTGATTATGATGAATATGAGTATAAGTATGACGATCAAAACAGAAAGATTTATGAGAAAGACAAAAAAGAAGATTTTGAAGAATGGTTTGAATATGACGAAACGACAGGGTTCCTTGTGCGTGAGTGGGATTCTGACGGTTGGGAATGTAAAAAAGAATACAACTCTGACGGCAAAGAAATTCATTATAAGACTTCTGCAGATTTTGAATCCTGGACTTCGTATGAAGGAAATTCTGAAATATACAAGACCAGTGAAAATTATGAAACCCTTAGGGAATATGATGACGATGAAAACCTCATCCATTTTCGCAGTACAGAAGATGGCGTAGTAAAGACTGAATACTGGGTGGAATATGAAAATGGCAATCCTCTTCATGTGTGGTATGCTGACGGAAGGCAGTATTGGAATCAGTACGATGCTAAAGGCAATTTTGTGTATCAGCGGTGGCTGTCTGGCGATGAATATTTATATGACTATGATGAAAACGGTAATAAAATCCATTCTGTGACTAATTTTATTAATCCCGATAGTGGAAAAACTCAGAAGCAGGAAGAATGCTGGTACAAATACAACGAGCATAATGACATGATTTATTATGAGTGTGACGGTGCAGAATTTGTAAATTTATATGATTATGTGTATGACAAAAACGAAAAATTGCTTAAAAGACTTAGTACGGCTGTAAAAAAAGAGGAATACCATGGAAATAGAAAAGCAGGTAAGTAAGGTTGTAGAAGAGCTTTTGCAGAATCATCCTGTAAAGAAAGACGGCATTCTTGTAATGGGCTGTTCTTCCAGCGAGATTGGAGGCGGTGTAATCGGACATGCTTCCAATGCAGATATTGGTAAGGCTGTTTTTAGCGGTGCATGGAACATTTGCCGTGAGCATGGCATTTTTCTTGCGGCGCAGTGCTGTGAGCATTTGAACCGGGCTCTGGTTGTTCCTGTGGAATGTGCTGACCGATATGGATATGAGCAGGTACTGGTTGTACCATGGCTTAAGGGGGGCGGTTCTTTTGCAACGGCTGCATATTATGGATTTGAGCATCCGTGTGTAGTTGAAGAAATTCATGCTGATGCAGGCATAGATATTGGCAGTACTCTCATAGGTATGCATCTGAAAAGAGTTGTCGTGCCGTTTAGACTGTCAGAAAGGCATATCGGTAATGCCTACGTTACGGCAGCCTATACACGTCCAAAACTGATTGGCGGTGAACGTGCACGATATGTGGCAGAATAGTTTGCGTGTCTGTAAATGTTTTGTGTAATATCTTGTTACACTTCATTTACTGTATGGAATGGACTCGTGTACCGTAATGTTACGGACTTGATTAGTGTAATGCCGTGAAGTCAATTACCATCGAGAGAGGGAGTATAATCTAGCTAGGAATATTGGCCAATCTAGGTAGGATAGGAATGTATATGCAGATTTAAAATGGGCAAGACCAGAATTCGCTTCTGTCCTTGTTACTATAATATAGCATATTTCAGGCGTTTAGTCAAAACCTTCCATTAACATTACAAATGCTGTGTTGCGGTGATATAAAATATTGCTTGGAATGAAATTTTGAAGTTTTTTTTGGAACAAAAAACTTCAAAAGGTGGTATTTCACAGCCTAGTCTTTGAAAAAACATACAGTTTTTGGAACAAAAACTGTAGATGTTGCTGTTACGGTGGTATAGAATTTTATGTCAAAAAAGTCATTTTTGCATGACAAAATTATGAATTTTGTAAGATTACGCAACATTCATCCCTAAAATTCGACGTTCATCCCAGTTTTGTTGACAGAACTTGAAATTCAGGTATAAAATTCAGTCAAATTTCCAAGGAATAGTAGACAAAACTGCTTGTTATGGTAAAATATAGTTAAATATAGGAGGCTGTATGTCAGTAAAAAATGTTAGCAAAAAGTCCTTCACGGG
>FLNX01003051.1_pt1 | contig 42101 bp, 34 predicted proteins | sample 1140341 | NCBI WGS metagenome assembly FLNX01 (sample SAMEA3878208, study PRJEB12797) | bioreactor metagenome | biome: Moose rumen | place: Sweden | collected 2011-10 | reverse complement strand
CCGCGAAGCGGTACTGCCGCATTCGGCTGTGGGTTCCCGCTGGGAGCGCGTTTCGGCAACTACGGTATGCATAAACTCGACATTCGATCTACATGAAAATTCGATGCATGGGATTGCGGAGGCGTAGACATGCACAAAGGCGCGTACCTTCATTGTGGCTATATAAAAAGTGAATCGCGTCACCGATGAACAAATCCGTTTGTTTTTATGCCCCAAGCATGTTGATTTCTTGAAAAATGCATTTACAATCTTAATCAGCTCAAACACATTTTACCGAAATTGATTTGGGCGAAATGCATTTCGGTTAATCAAAAACAATCATACAGGTCATTTTCAAACTATGGAAAACAAAAAAACTGAATGGTTCGAGTCCGAGGAATTCTGGAAGAACTACGGGCCAATCATGTTCGACGAGCAGAAGTGGGCGGAGGCGCCCGCAGTCGCCGAGAAAGTCATGGAGATTGCGGATTTGAAAGAGGGCTGCACGGTCCTCGACGCGGGCTGCGGAGTCGGGCGCATTTCGGTGGAGCTTGCGCTTCTGGGGCTGAGGGTCACGGGCGTGGACATAATCCAGGCTGAGCTGGACACGGCGAAGGAGGACGCGGAGGGGGAAGGCGTGAAAATCGACTTCATAAATGCCGACCTCCGCTCGTTCAAGACCGAGGAGCACGGAATCAAGGAGAAATTCGACTGCGCGGTGGACTTGTACACCTCGTTCGGCTACTGCGACACGGAAGAGGAAGACACGCAGATTCTGAAATCGATTTTTGATTCGCTGAAAGACGGCGGCACGTTCATTCTTGAGAATCTGAGCCGGGAAGTCGAAATCCGCTACTTCACCAAGGGCGAGGAATTCGAGCGGGCGGGAAAGCTCGTGAAGACGGAGTTCAGCGTCGTGGGCGCGTGGGAAGGGCTTCGCTCGCACTGGACGCTCACCGACAAGCAGACCGGCGAAGTCGTCGACCACGAATTCATCCAGCGGCTCTACTCGGCTGCGGAACTCAAGAAGACGCTGCTCAAAATCGGCTTCAAATCAGTTGAAATCTACGGCGACTTCATGAAGAACCCGTACGACGAGAACATGGCCACGATGGTTTTGGTCTGCAAGAAATAAGACAAATTGAGAGAATCTTCCAATAGTGATATTCTAAAAGCTAAATTTTATTTTTAGGAGATACAAATGGATTTCGTAAAAGACCTCAGGGCAAAGGCAAAGGCCGCGAACAAGACAATCGTCCTCTGCGAGGGCGAGGACAAGCGCGTTGTGGAGGCGGCTTCGGTTGTCGTCAAAGAGGGAATCGCAAAAATCATTCTTCTCGGCAACGAAGAGAAAATCAAGTCGTTCGGCTTCGACATGACTGGAGTTCAGATTGTCGACCCAACAAACGATCCAAACGTCGATAAATACGCAGAGCTTCTTTTCAAGGCCCGCGAGGGAAAAGTGAACAAGAAGACTGGCGCACCAGAGTACGCTGATGCGACCGCCGCAAAGGAATTCCTTTTGAAATTCGCAAGCAACACTGGAAAAATCGAAGGCAAGGACAAGCTCGACAACACAATGTACGGAGCGTTGATGCTCAAGGCCGGCGTGGCCGACGGATTCGTCTCAGGCGCCTGCCACTCGACAGCGAACACGCTCCGCCCGGGATTGCAGGTCATCAAGACGGCTCCTGGAGTCAGCACAGTCTCATCTTGCTTCATCATGGTCGCTCCTGAGGGCGGAAACAAGTACCTCTCACAGGGCGTTTCTGTGTTCGGCGACTGCGCAATCAACATCGACCCGGACGAGAACCAGTTGGCGGACATCGCTCTCGCGTCAGCCGAGACAGCGAAGAAAATCGCGGGACTCGAACCGAAAGTCGCAATGCTCTCGTTCTCGACAAAAGGCTCAGGCGCCGACCCGAAGAACGGAGACACAGTCGGAAAAGTCCAGCGCGCTACAAAAATCGCCCAGGAGAAGAACCCATCTCTCGCATTGGACGGAGAATTCCAGTTCGACGCGGCAATCGCTCCTGAAGTCGGAGAGCTCAAAGCTCCAGGCTCTGCGGTCGCTGGCCACGCCAACACATTCATCTTCCCGAACATCAACGCTGGAAACATCGGCTACAAAATCGCGGCGCGCATGGGCGGCTGGAAAGCCATCGGTCCTGTCTGCCAGGGCTTCGCGAAACCGTTGAACGACCTCTCACGCGGCTGCAACGTCGAGGAAATCGTCGACACAGTGGCGGTGACGGCTCTTCAAGCGTAGGTAGTTTCGCGACACTTGTTGTAAAGGCATTGCAAATGTGGCGAAACTACCCAGAATGCTTCGAATTCTGGACATGGGTGAGTGGGTAAGCGACACGAGTCTAAAAGCATTGTCTGAACAAAAAGACCCGCCAGGGATTTGTTTCAGGCGGGTCTTCGCTTTTTATGGCGAAAAAGCTACAGCGTTTTTGGGTAGCGTTTGAGCAGGTTTTGGTCGAGTTTGTCGCGGAGGTTGAAGCGGTCGATGGCCCATGTGACGCACCGTCTGGAAATGGCGACGCAGGCGAAGAAGCCCACGAGCAGGATGAAAGGAAGGACGACCGTCACAGGAATGCTCTGCTGCACTTCCTTGGAGAACCCCTGCATGAAGAAGAAGCAGCTGAAGACGAGGAAGCCCTCGATGCAAAGACCGAGGACAATGTTGAAAATTATCACGCAAATGTTGAAGAGAAGCGTCCTCTCACCTATCGTCATCGTCGCCTCCCTTTTTCTTCGAGAAAAAAACGAAAGAAACCACAAGAATCACTCCGCACACGACGACGGCGGCGTCCGCCACGTTGAAAGTCGGCCAGCGGTCGTACCCGAATATTCCGTAGAATTTCACATCGATGAAGTCGACTACACCCTCCGGGCGGAAAAACCTGTCTATGAGGTTTCCGAATCCGCCTCCGACAATTCCGCACACGGCCCACCTCTGCACGGCTGTTATCTCGTTCGTCTTGAAATAGAAGACCAGCACGGCCACAAGAACGACAAGCGGAAGGATTCTGAAAAGCAGGACGCGGAACAAATCTCCCCACCCCGCGCCTATCGAGAATGCCACGCCCGTGTTCGCGACATAGATTATCCTGAGGAAATCACCGAAAAACGAAGCCGCGATGGAATGGAACGGCACATATTTCACGACAAGAACCTTGGTAACTTGATCGAGAAGAACCACAGCGAAAAGGAGAACAAGCGGCAGGAGCTTCTCCTTGTTGAAAATATTTTTGTTCATACTAAACCTTACAACACAAACGACAAAATCACAAACCGGTAGGCACGTCGATGAAGACGGTCTCAAGCCCAAGCTCTTTTTCCACCCGCTCTTTCATCAAGGACACGCCCACGGTCTCGGTCTGGTAGTGCCCGCCAGCGATGACGTTGAGACCGGACTCCTCAATCGGATGGTATTCCTCGTGCCCAACCTCGCCAGTAATGAAGGCATCGGCGCGGGCGCGGACGGCCTGGTCGAAGTCGTCTCCAGCCCCTCCCGATATTATCGCGACCCTCTTGATTTCCGGCTTTCCGAAAGGAAGGACACGGAGAGGCTTCTCACCGTTCGGAAAAAGCCTCCTCGAAAGCTCGTCCAAAGAAACCCCGCTCTCAAGCTCCCCCATCGCTCCGAGCGTCATTCCCCTCCACTTTCCGAAGGGGCGCGGCTCCGCGATTCCGATTCTGCGCGCCAAGCCGAAATTGTTTCCGACTTCCTCGTTCGCGTCGAGTGGAATATGGTACGCAATCAACGCCAAATCCCTCTCCATGAAAGCCTTGATTCTCTTGTAGTGCGTCCCAGTGACAGTCTGGCAGTGTCCCCAGAACAGCCCGTGGTGGACGAAGAGAGCGTCCGCTCCGGCTTCGCCCGCAAGGCGCGCGGTTGCCTCGCAGGCGTCGACCGCGAACGCTACCTTCCGTATCTCCTTCTTTCTCGGCTCGGAATTCTCTATCTGTATTCCGTTGAGCGATATGTCGGAGGAAAAATTCTCCTTGTGAAGTATCGAATTGAAAAATTTGTCCAACTCATGCAGATTCATATTTGTTCTCCATTATGTTCTTCATTGTTCTCGGATTCCGCTTCCTGTGCGGCTCCGTTTTCTTCTTCAACCTTTCTCTCCGACTTCAGGACGTTTCCGATTCTCTGCACGGTCTTGAACGCCATGTACCTCGGAATGAAAAATTCCCCGTCCCTCTTGAGTCCCAGTTTCGACGCGAGGAAGACGTCAGTCTGTTCGACGAAGCCGAACCGGGAGGTCTTGTACTCCTCAACGCTTTCCATCTGCATTGTTCCGACCACGTTGCTCTTGAATTTGTCGGAGAACGAAAAGACGCTCTCCGTGTCCAATCCGTCGGTCAAATAGTAGATTTTCCTCTGGGAGCCGTCCTCCTTCCTGAAATTGACAATCGCGATTCTCGAAAGAGCCTCGTATCCCTTGATTGAAAAACCGACGATTTCCTTGCGCAGCTTCTCGAAATTCTCCTCCTCCTCGAATCGCATCCAGAGAAGCTCGGAACGCCTGAAAAGCCTTGAATTTCGCCTGTCAGGAAAGAGAGTCATGTCGGAGGGGAAGAAATCGGCGGCGAGGACGGTCAGCCCCTTTTGGGCGAGCATGACGAGATACGGCTCGTACTGCGCGACAGGCGCGAACGGAGTGCCCACGAAAAGCGCGACGGGGGCCTTGTCGGAGGAGAAATCCTCTGTCTTGACACTATTCTCGACCGCGGCGGCTCCATCCGCAGGCTTGTTGAGGATTGAATCGTCCGAAGAAATCCACTCTATCCTCTCGGTCGGTCTGTAGACTGTGACATATCCTGAAATCTTTCCCCTCACCTTCTCGGAGACCTCGTCGTCGAACACGAATCCGTTTGCGAAATTCCCGGACACGGCGCGAACTTCCTTTTCGACCGAAAAATCTGACGGAACGCAGCGGACGGGCCTGTACCGCACGATGAAGAGCGTGACGGCGACAAGAGCGGCAAGCTCCACGAGAGTCGCTATGATGAACGGAATAGAATAATGGTCAACATACAGTTGCGCGGAGAGGCGCATGATGGCGCGCGCGTTCGTCAAAAAGAACAGAAGGGAAAGAACCAACAGCGCAAGGTTCGGAATCGAAAAACCCCATATGAAGAAGGAAATGACCGAGACCATGAACGCGAGCGGAGAGACTACCGCGGCGGCATCGATGCGGGGAGCCCTTAAAAAAAAGATTCTCAAAGCCGAAATATAAAGAAGGAATAGCACAAGGATTTGCGCAAGAAACGAATCGAACATGACAAAATCATAAACGAAAACGCGTGTCAATTCCATTGCATTTTTCAAATGTAAAAATTTGTGCTATAATTTTAATGATTTTATTACAAAAGAGATACGTATGCCGAATTCAAAAACAACACTCGATATTTCAAAAATCAAGATGGCAATCAGGGCGGGCATTCCACTTTCAATAGTCTCGTACACGCTCCCGCATGAAATGTCGGAGTACATGGAAGATGTCCTCGCGGCATTTCTCAAGGAGCTGAACCAAGGCACCATGAACGAGTATCTCAAGTATTGCCTGAACGAGCTTACGACGAATTCGAAGAAAGCGAACACCAAGAGAATCTACTTCAAGGAAAAGGGGCTCGACATAACCGACTCCAAGCAGTACGAAGAGGGGATGAAGAACTTCAAGGAAGACACCCTCAACAACATAGAGCACTACATGAGGAAGCAGAAGGACGCGGGGCTGTACATAAAGCTCATCCTCCAGGCGAAGAACGACAAGATAAAGCTTGAGGTCAGGAACAACTGCGAGATGACGTTCTACGAGTACAAGAGAATCCACGACAAGCTTTCGAGGGCGCAGCAGTACACGTCGGTGGACCAGGCGATGAACCAAGTCCTGGACGCGTCCGAGGGAGCCGGACTCGGAATCATCATCATGATTCTCATGCTCGAAAAAATCGGACTTACGGAAGAGAACTACCAGGTCGTCAGCGAGAACGGAGAGACGATAACCAGAATCATCCTTCCGATAAACGAAAAGACGAGGAAGGACATCTCTGTCGTCTCGCACGAATTCGTGAAGATAATAGACGACCTTCCGCAGTTTCCCGACAACATCGTGAAAATCCAGAGGCTTCTGGACGACCCGAATTCTAAGATGCTTGAGATAGCCTCGCTCATATCAAGCGATGTGTCGCTGGCGACAGACCTCCTCAAACTCGTGAATTCAGCGGCATACGCGCTCGCGTCCCCCTGCAGGAGCATAAACGAAGCGGTCAAGCTCGTGGGAATCAGGGGCATAAAGAACATGCTCATATCCGTCGCGACAATCGAGAACCTCGACAACGCCGACAAGGAACAGCACAGAGCGCTTTGGGAGCACTCGTACAAAGTGGCTTTCTACGCCTACGAACTCGCCCGCAACTTCTGCCAGCACGACAGGCGCATCGTCGAGGACGCTTATGTCTGCGGACTTCTGCACGACATGGGAAAACTCATATTCGACAAGGCCCACCCGGAAATCGGGGACAAGATGAAGTCCATCTGCGAACAGAAGAACATCTCCACCGACATACTGGAAAAACTCACGGCAGGCGTAAACCACGGAGAGATAGGAGCGTTGATTGCGGAGAAATGGAATTTTCCGGAAGTCATAGCGGAGGTCATAAGGCACCACCACGACCCGGAAAACGCGAAAGACGAATACAAAAAGACGGCGACACTCATCTACCTTTCGGACATGATCGCCCACTATCAGGACGACGAGGTGGAATTCTACCAGTTCGACAAGGACGCGCTCGCATTGTTCCACATAACGACAGAGAACCAGCTGATGACAATCTCGGAGAAGATGGCCTCAACGTTCACGAAGGAGCAGGCTATTTTCCAGTGAGGGATTCGCCCCACTTCTGCATCAGGATTCCGAAAGCGACACCGACGTTGAGAGAAGCCTTCAGGCCTTTCATCGGAATTGACACGCGTCCGTAAGAAGCGGCGTTCAAGGCTTCGGGACTCACTCCAAGCTCCTCCGAGCCGATTACGCAGATTCCCCTCTTCGGAAATTCGAATTCGACGACATCTTCGCCGCCGGTCTCAAGCACAAAAATCGGAATGTCATTCTCTTTTGAATACGAGACAAGCTCCTCCACGGACATTCGCTCGAAACCGAGAGTCTCGACGCACCCCATGCCGCTTCTGAGCGATTTGGAATGTTCTGGATCGACGCACCTAGGCGAGATGAAGACTTTCTCCGCCCCCATCGCCTCGGCCGTCCTGAAAATGGAGCCAATGTTGAACGGAGAGCGGATGTCCTCCGCGTACACGAAAACACCGGGGAAGAAGTCCCTTTGGCGCACGATTCCGTTCTCATCTGTCGGCTCCCTGTGCGGCGCGATTATCAAATCCCACTCGGCGGGAAAGGTCCCCAATATCGAAAGCAGACTGTTCCGGGCGATGTTGCAGGCGCGCTTTTCGGCGCCGCTGTCGAACGGTTCCGTGGCCACTGCCCTTGAGAGCTGCTCCTTCGAGTCGGGAGGAAGCTCAGGGTCGTTCATGACAATCCGCACGAGCATCTTCGTGTACTCCGCGCGAGGAAGGTTCTTGAACGAATACTCGTTGCCCTTCTCCGGGATTCCGTCAATGTCGCGCTCCAGCGCACCGAATGTCAGAGCGAGCTTGCGCCTCTTCTGCCCCGGCTCCAGAGTGTTCAGTTTTCCAGGCTCTATCATCTTCTAGTAGGCAGTCTTTATCAACTCGAACAGGTTGTCGCTGTTCATGCTTCTCGGAAGGGTGTTCACGAATTCGAGGGAAGACGCGTCCTCGACAGAAAGGGCGAGCTGCTCAATCTGCAGGTTCAGCTCCTTCAAGCGGGCCGGCAAATTGGCCTTTGCGATTTTCTGCCTGATGGTCTCGGAAAGGACAGAGGCCGCCTGCTCGTCGTCGTCGGAATCGGACGCGACACCAAGGAGGCGGGAAATCTTGGCAACTTTGTCGAGCTTGAAGTTTGCGGCATCGGCGATGACATACGGAAGAAGAATCGCCGTCAAAATAGAGCGAGGAATCTTGAACCGCGAATTTATGCAAAGAGAAAGGAGGGAAGCCGTTCCGATAGAGCTTGTCCCCACCGCGAGCGACGCGATGCATCCGCACTGCGCCAAAAGCTCCTCCTGGGAAACGGCCGATATCGAAGCGGAATCTCCGCCATCTATCGCGTTCCGCATGAGGACAGCGGCCTTCTCGCAAAGCATCTCGCTGAAGAAATTCGTCTTCTGAGAGAGATACGACTCTATCACAAGGCCGATTATCTCTATCGACATAGAATCTATCTGGTTCTGCGAAAGCGTGACGTTCAAGTTCGGGTCGAATATCACGAGTTTGCAGAGTCCCGTCCTGGAATTCATCAACTTGATTTTAGAAGAGCGGGAATCGATTACAGGAATGTAGTTCGTGAACACGAACAAGTCGCGGATGGAAGTCGGCACGCAGATGAGGGGGACAGGCTCCTTGGACGGCATCTTGCCATCCACGAAATCGTAGAAATCCCCGCCGTCGACAATGTCGTTCAATACGGACGCTACCGCCCGCGCGATGCACAGGGTCTTTCCGCCACCCGCCGCGACGACGGACTGGACGTGCGCGTCCTTGGCGATGTTGACAGCCGCCTCGACATTCTTAGACGTCGCGCCCTCGGAAATCTCATCGAAAACGAAAAAATCAATCTGCCTGTCGGAAAGCGACTGTTTTATCTTGTCAGCCACACCGTTCTCTTTTAGAATCGGGTCGATTATGAGCATTACGCGATTGCCGTACTCAAGCACGAACTGCCCCATTCTGCTTGTCGTATACGAACCGAGCATGATATTCGGTGAAATTCTGAATGTAAAATCAGCCATTTTGTTTCCTCAATTTTGATGGTTTCTTTTTTGTCTTTGTCACTATATTTTCGATAGAATTCAGTCCACTTTTGAATGTATTTTTTGAAAAAACACGCGCCGGACACAATAAAAAAGGACTGCCGACCGACAGTCCTTTTAGTTGATTAAGAAAATGTAGAGCTGCATTCCATTGCATCACCAAAAACCTGCAAATCCTTTACAGATTCCTCAGATTAAAGTAGAACAACCTTCAAAAAGCCTAGAGTCCCCAAGCCATCATCAAGCTGTCTGCCGTGGAAGCGATTCTCTCAGGACTGAGATAATTCGGATCCTTTATCTTTTCTTTAATCGAAGCAATAAGGTCAGAACGAACATCTGGTGTTTCATCAGCAACCTGATCCAAATAATACGCTTCAGCCGCGCTTACAGCCTCGGCAGAGACGCTGATGGAATCCCTGACCGAGACTCCAGGCATCTTATTATTTGCATGGTGTGCGTTCTGCACATTATTGAGAGGATTTACTCCTCCAACAGTATCAAGTTTAATTGACATCATAATGACCTGCCCTTTTGTATGCTCTAATTATCGGCCTTTTCCTCCGAAAGTTGAGCCTTTTTGATTCCAGATATGAACACAGCGAACTCTCCGAGAACCTTGTCGCGGCCCGCGAACTCGTCCCTCATCTCGGAGGCTGTACCTTCGACAATCTCTTCGTGAAGCTTCGTCAGCTCACGACCAACGACCACCCTTCTGTCAGCTTCAATATCGGCTATGTCCGTCAATAATTTTACGACACGAAAAGGCGATTCGTAAAGGACAACAGCGTCCCCGGTCGACAAAAGCTCGCGCAGTCTGGAACGGCGGCGGCCGGGCTTGGGGGAAAGGAACCCCTCGAAAATCAGAGTCTTTCCGCCGGCACCCGCCACGCTCACAAGGGAAGCGAACGCGCTGGGGCCAGGAATCGGGACGACCGTATGTCCGGCAGCGCGGGCGAGGCCCGCCAACACGGCACCGGGATCACTCACGCCTGGAGTGCCCGCATCGCTTGCATAAGCCACGTTCTGCCCTTCGTCGAGGAGTTTTATTATCTTTTGGCCCGCCACGCTTTCGTTCTGCGAGCGGCACGAAATGAGCGGCTTCTTGATTCCCAGATGGTTGAGAAGCTGCAGTGTGTGCCTTGTGTCCTCAGCGGCAATGACATCGACGGACTTGAACGTCTCGACAGCGCGAAACGTTATGTCCCCAAGATTTCCGATTGGTGTTCCAACAACATATAAAGTAGACATTTGATAAGAGTATAGCAGTTCGACAGGGAGTTGACAAATAGCGCAATCAGGAATTTTCCATGAACGAATCTATCATCGCTCGGATTTTCTTCTCGGAGAATTCAATATCGTCCCCGTTCCTGGCCATCATCTTTTTGGCGGAGACATAATCGGCAAGAAGAAAGAGGAGCGCGCAAACGAACATCTCCGACCGCTCCTTCAATTCCAGATGGAGGCATTTTATGAGGCGAATCTTGAAATCCTCGAACGCGGCGAAAGCGTCGTCGTTGAAAAGCTTCTCGGAATCGACGAGCGAGAAAATTTCCATGTTCCTTTGAGAATCGAAAACCCTGAAAAGAGAAACGGAAAAGTCCCCGACATCCGAAACAGGAGGAAGCGGAAGGCTCTTCAACACTCCTCCGCAGAATCCCATGACATCGCAGACGATTGCGTCCCGGTTGTCGTAGTAGTTGTAGAGCGAAGCCTTCTTTATCCCCACCTCTTCCGCTATGTCCGAAAGCGCGGTTCCGCTCGCCGACTTCTCGAAGCTCACTTTCAGGAACGCCGCAATGATTTTCTCTTTTGAAATTTTCTCTTTCTTCATCAATTTTCTCTCTGCTTTTACTGTGAGATTATCGGAAAAAAAGGCCTTCGTGTTCATCGGAAGCGGATTTTATCATCAAATGCGAAAAACCGCACTGTTTTCAAAACTTTTCAGTGATTTTCTATCAAATATCACAAACAAGAAACATTTGACACTATTTTCAGATGATAATAAGATTGTAACATCATGAATTTGTTTTTGGGAATTTCAGCATCGACAGGCATAGGCATCGGAAAGGCGTTCGTCGTTCCGGAATCAGAAAAGCGGGTGATTCCGCAGAATCACATCCTTCCGGGCGACAGGGACAAGGAATTGAAGAAATTCGAACGCTCGCTCGCCACGGTCATGACGCAGATAGCGGCTCAGATGGAGACCGTGAAGGACACGTCCATTCCGAGCAACAAAGTCCAAAGGGAAATCTTCGAGACCTACTACCTTATGCTCAACGACCCAGAATTCATGAAGGGAGTCAGGACGGCGTTCGACAAGCACGACTACAACATAGCCTACATTCTGAACGAGAAGACCGAGGAATCGGCGGAAATGCTTGAGGCAAGCGGAAACGAATACCTCGCGGAGCGCGCGCAGGACATCCGGGACATTTTTGGAAGAGTCCTAGACGACCTTCTCGACTACCACCCGTTCAAAATCGACACAGTGCCGGACGGCTCGGTCATCGTGGCGCGCTCCCTGAACCCGAGCGACACCCTCATTCTCTCCAAACGGAAGATAGCGGGACTCGCGCTCATAGAAGGCGGAGTCTCGTCGCACGTGGGAATCCTGGCAAGGAACTACGGAATCCCGGCAGTCTTCGATTTGCACAAGATAACCGAGGAAATCGAGCAGGGAAACACCGTCATAGTCGACGGAACGGCGGGAGAAGTCATCGACGACCCGGACGCTCTGGCAATCGACGAATACAAAAAGAAGATAGAAGAAATCAAGGCAAGACAGGAATTTCTCACAAAGTTCAGGGACAAGCCCGCGCAGACAAAAGACGGAACGAAATTCAAAATCATGGCGAACATCGGAACCGTAGAGGAAGCGGAACTGGCGGAGACGGAGGGCGCGGACGGAATCGGGCTGTTCAGGACGGAATTCCTCTTCATGACAAACGCGGCAAGCGACATGCCTCCGGCACACAGCAGAGGAGCGGCCCTCAGCGAAGAATCGCAGTTCGAGGCGTACAAGAAAGTGCTCCAGATTATGAAAGGCAAACCGGTCACGATAAGGACGCTGGATGCGGGCGGGGACAAGATAATCAACTCGGCGGAGCTTAAGACGGCGGACGAGAAGAACCCGCTCATGGGCTTGAGGGCGATAAGGCTCAGCCTCGCGAACCCGAACCAGCTCAAGACCCAGTTCAGGGCGTTGTTCCGGGCGGCTAAATTCGGCGACCTCAAAATCATGCTTCCGCTCATAACAAGCGTGGAGCAGGTGGAAGAGGCGCTCAGAATCGCGGAGAAGGCGAAGGAGGAGCTTCGAGACGAGAAAGCCGACTTCGACGGGAACGTGCCCATCGGAATCATGGTGGAGACGGCGGCCGCGGCGATGATTGCCGACTGTCTCGCAAAGCGTGCGGCATTCTTCTCGATTGGAACGAACGATTTGACGCAGTACACAATCGGCGTGGACAGGGAGAACGCGAACGTGGCATCCCTCTACGACGAATTCCATTTGGCGGTGCTCAGGCTCATCGACAAGACCATAAAGGAAGCGGCGGCGGCGGGAATCGGAGTGTCCGTCTGCGGAGAGATGGCGTCGAGGAACGAGAGCGCGATGGTCTTGGGCGGAATGGGCGTCAGGACGCTCAGCATGAGCGCGAAGAAAATCTGCAAGATAAAGGAACTCCTCTCCCGGTTCACATTGGACGAACTGAAGGCGATATCCGAGAAGAACCTGAAGAACATATAGACAGTTATGAACACTGTGAAAATCAATCTTGAATACGGCTGTTTTCCTGTTTGGGTGTACGACAGCGAAGGAAACCTTGTCGACAACGACTTTCCAGAGTACCTGATGGAAGACGAAGAACTCGAAAACGCATTCGGCGAGCTACAAGCTCTGTTCGATGGTTTGTTCATCGACAACGAAACTGAATTCCGATACATCGGCTTCAAGACAGACAGCGACAAAGCGTTTTTCGATGAAAAACTCAAAAGCGCATGGAAACTGCTCCAGTCCAAATTGGCTCCGGGCTGGGGCCTCCAAGCACTTCCGAACCTGCAAAATCTCAAGTAGAATCTAGGGTTATGGCTAAGCAGAAAAAATCAAAGCCGGACTTCTCAAAGCCGAAGCCGGTGAAAAACAATACCGAAGAAGAAAGAACAGAAGAGAAAAGCGCGGAGACAGAGCGAAAAGCGAAAGCGGCTTCCGACGAGTTCGGGCAAATCGACAAGAACGCCACGGAAGAACTGACGTTCACGAAGGAGAAGACGTACCTGAACCTTCCCCTCGTCGTCATCGCGGGCCGCCCGAACGTTGGAAAGTCCACGCTGTTCAACCGCTTCATGAGAAGAAGGCTCGCGATTGTGGACCCCACGCCCGGTGTCACGCGCGACCCGGTGGAGGCGACAGCGTTCATCGCAGGGAAACCGGTGCATCTGGTGGACACGGGCGGATACAAGGTCGACAGGGACATAGGCACGATGGAAGCCGTGATGGACGAGCTTGTCGTGGAAAAGACGCTCTCGATGATAAAGAAGGCGGACAGAATCGTGCTCCTTTTGGAAGCCGGAAAAATCACGGGCGAGGACGAGGAATTCATCGATTTGCTCCGACCGTACCAGGACAAGGTTGTGACCGCCGTGAACAAATGCGAGGGCGGAACCGGGGAGGACGTCTCGTGGAACTACCTCAAATACGGCTTCAAGGACTTGATGTTCATCTCCGCAGACCACGGCGACCACATCACGGAATTCGCGAACAAGATAGTCGAGGGGCTTGACTTCTCAAACGTGACGGAAGGAAGCGACGAAACGAGGCCAATCAGAATCGCCATCATGGGAAAGCCGAACGTGGGAAAATCCACGCTCTCGAACAGGCTCACGCACACGGAGAACTCAATCGTCAGCGACTACGCTGGAACCACGCGCGACGTGGTAGAGGGGACGTTCAGCTTCGGCGGCAGGGACTTCGAGGTCCTGGACACGGCGGGAATCAGGAGAAAGTCGAAAGTGCACGAGAATGTCGAATACTACTCGGTGAACAGGGCGATAAAGACGCTCGACCAGTGCGACCTCGTTTTCCTGATGATAGACGCGCAGGAGGGGCTTGCCGAACAGGACAAGAAAATCTGCTCTCTCGCGTTCGAGCGCGGCCGCGGAATCATCTTCATCCTGAACAAGTGGGACACGAAGGACCAGAGCAGAAAAACGCTCAGGGAAACGACCGAGTACATCAAAATCATGTTCGGGCAGATGAACTGGGCTCCGATACTTCCCCTCTCGGCATTGAAGGGAGAAGGCATAAAGGATTTGATGAACAAGGCAATCGAGATTTACAACCAGCTCACGCGCAAGGTCGGAACGTCATCGTTGAACGCGGCGCTGCAGGACTGGCTCTTCAAGTATCCGCCGCCCGCCACGAAGGCGATCCACTTCAAGGTCCGCTACATGACGCAGACGAGCGTGAACCCTGTCGCGTTCAGAATCTTCTGCACCAGCCCGGACAACGTGCCCGAAAGCTACGTCTCCTACCTCAAGAACCAGATTCGAAAGGATTTGGGCTTCGACCAGATACCGGTCACGCTTGAGATGAAGGCGAGCCGCAAAAAGTGGGAGAACAGGTTCGACGAGGAATAACACCACCGCTCAATGCCCGCCCATGCAGTAGCGGACTTTTCCCACGACGCGGAAATCCTCGCTCATGCCGGGTTCGAACATCGGCTCGTAGATGGGGTTGTCGGAGATGATTGAGATGCCGTCCTTTATTTTCTTGAGCCGCTTCACGAAGCCCATGCCCTTGTAGTGGATTATGTAGATTCCGTCAGTTCCGTCGTAGCCGAGGTTGTCGCAGATTATAGTGTCGCCGCTGAACAGGGTCGGCTCCATGGAGTCTCCGCGGACGAATGTGGCGGCGAGGTGCCCGGAATAGCGTTTGAGGCTGTTTGGCGCGGCGATGTAGCCCGACACTTCCTCCTCGTCGGCGAGGAACTGGCCGTGGCCCGCTGAGAAAAGCTGCTCATAGACGGGAACCTTGAAGTCTCCGTCGAAATATTCCTTCGTTTTTGCCCGCGGAACATCGCGGAGCTTTTTTGAAACGACGGGACTTTCCGAAGCCGTCTCAGAACCATCGCAAATGGAGTCCAGCGACATTCCAAGCGCGTCAGTTATCCTCACGGCTTCGTCTAGGCGGGGTTGAATGCCCTTTTTGATGCGGTTTTTCATTGTGCGGAGGGAAAGCCCGGTCTCCTTGCAGAGCCAAGACTCGCTCAAATTCCTTTTTGCCAAGGCGATGTTCACGCCGTTCCAAAAGTAAGAAACATCCATACCTTTGAATATATGTTCAAAAGCATGGATTGTCAACTTTTGCCGAAAGGCGACGGAATTGGACTATACAGCGAAGCTGTCGACGTGGTGGCCGATTTCGCCGATGGACTGCTGCATCACGCCGGAGATTTCCGACAAAGCCGAGCCGGCATCGTTTATCTTGCGCGCGCTTTCGCCCATCTCCGACATACTCTGCTTGATTGTCTCGGTCTCGCGCTGGAGAGTTCCAACATCGTCGATGATTGTGCGGCTGTTCTCCGTCATCTTCTTGGACGCGCTCTGTACTTGGTGGGTGCTGTCCTTCATCTGCGAAAGAGCGTCCGTTATGAGTGAAGAGCCTTCGGACTGCTCCTGCATGGCTGTCTTTATCTGGTGGACGAGGTTGTCAGTCGTCCTCACTTCGGAAGCGAGAGCCGAGTAGCTTTCGACACCCTTCTCGGTGGCGAGCGCGACGTCGTTTATGGCGTGCTGTATCGCCGAAAGCTGCTCGCCGATTGTTGCCGACTGGGAGCTTGAAGTCTCGGAAAGTTTCCTGATTTCGTCAGCGACGACCGCGAATCCTTTTCCCGTCTCGCCTGCGTGGGCGGCCTCGATAGCCGCGTTCATGGCCAAGAGGTTCGTCTGCTCGGCTATCGATGCGATGACTGTGTTCGCCTCGCTCAAGAGGTTGCTTTGGTTCTCGATTTCGCTGATTTTCCGCTGAAGCTCCTCCTGTGTCCTGGCTCCGGCCTCCGCGTTCGACGCAATCTGGGAGAAGGACGAGGCCATCTTGTCCACGGAATGGTTCACCTCGTTGATGTTCCCGACCATCTCCTCGACCGCGCTGCTCGCGCCCTCAACGCTCTCGGTCTGCGTTCCGATGAGTTCCTCGAGCGACTTGATGCTTGCGAGGATGCCCTCGACGCTCTCGCTCGTCTGCTCCACACAGCTGTTCTGCCGCTGGAGGTTTCCGCCGAGGTTGTTGATTCCAGACGTAATCTGCTCGATCGCCGCCATTGCGTCGGTCGTTGTGCCGCTGAGCCTGTCTCCGGCATCGCTCAAAGAAATCTTCGAATGCTTCATGCTTCCGATGATTTCCTGAAGCTTCTCGGAATAGAGGTTGAAGCTCTCGGCGACATCGCCGATTTCGTTCTTCTCGGTGACGGAAAGCCTTCTGGAAAGGTTCGCGCGCCCCTCGGCAATCTCCTTGGCGTTCTCGCTGATGTCGCGTCCGATGAATTTCAGCGGCCGGAGCTTCTTTCTCATGAACGCCGCCGTAGCGACCGCGAAAACCACGGAACAGAATATGCAAATCAGGAACGAGCGCATCATTGTTCTGGTGAACGATGCCGTAACGGTTTTTCTTGGGCAGAGGACAAGAATCTTGTAGCCCGTCTTCTCGTTCAGAATCGACTTCGTGAAAAATCTCTCGTTCGACAGCAGGAGCCTTCCGTCCGTCTCGTTGGAGTTGACGAAAGCGGCAAGGTCTGGAAGCCCTATGTCGTTCACGTTCTTGAAGGCGTTTCCGCGGCTTCCGGTGTCGGCGAGAATCGTTCCGTCGCCCTGCACCATCATCAAGAGGGAGCCTTCCCCAAAATCCAGAGTCGAGAGGATTTTTGTCAGATTGTCGAGGGTGATTTCAACTCCGACATTTCCGATGAAATTCCTGTCCCAATCGTACGCGCTTTTCGATATTCCGACGACGACGGAGCCTATCGTGCTTTCGAACGCGTTCGTTATGACAGCATTGCCGTTTCCGCCGTTCGCGGCAGAGTACCACGGACGCACGCGCGGGTCGTATCCGCCGTTCATCGTGCCGTCGAGGCTCGTGGCGTATCCTCCCCACTTCGTTCCCAAATACAGCTCGGCGATGTCCTTGTCGTTTCCTGTGAAGGATTTGGCGAGCCGCCTGATGTTTTCCTCGACCTCGCTTTTCTCGTAGGAAGAAATGGAAACAGTGCCGCTCTCTCCGATGTAGGAGTGTATTGATTCGTCGGCGTTCCTCACGGCATCGCTCTCGGCGAACACTTCAAGCTCGTTCTCCTTCGATGAAAAAAACAAATTCACTGAATTAGAAAATTCCAAAAGAACGTTTCCAGCCGTCGTGTAAAAATCGTTCATTGCCTTCAACTCGAACGACCGCCCGACGATGACCTGCGAAATGCCAATCACCACAAGTATCACAACAAAAACGATGATTGCGAACCTGCTGGAAATCGACATCCTTTTTCCACTTTTCATTTAAAACTCCTCACAAAAAAAATATTTTTATCGACTTTTTTCATTCATTATAAGCATCTGCAACCTGTTTTCCACGTTGGCGAAACTGGTGTCCGGGTCCAGGTCGAGCGGAAGTATTTGGACGGCAGGGAATTCCTCCTTCACTTTCTTCATGATTCCGCGGCCGCAGATGTGGTTCGGGAGGCAGCCGAAAGGCTGCAGGATGACGAAGGAGCGGACTCCCTCGCGCGCGTACTCCATGATTTCGCCCGGAATGAGCCAGCCCTCGCCAGAAAGGAAGGTGCGGTGCATGACTTCGTTCGTCGCGTCGGCAAGAACCGAAAGCGGAGGAGCCTTCTTGAAGAGAGGATGCTTCGATGCGTATCTTTCGAGTTTTTCGCAGGCGTGCGCGAACATCTTCTCGGCAACGTTGTCGAAAATGGCGTTGTCGAGCCGGAATTTCACGCCGAAGTCCTTGGATTCGACGGTGCGCGCGTAGAAATCCTTCCTGAACACGTTCGCCATCCTCGGAAGGATGACTTCCATGCCGTTGTCCTCAAGATACTTCTCCACATGGAAATTCGAGCCTGGGTGGAACGTGACCAAATATTCACCTGTTATGAAGACCCTCGGCCTCGGATTCGACTTGTCGTATTTTATCTGGCAGAAGCTGTCGATTCCCCGTTTGAACGCCTTTACCGCGTGGCCGACGCCTTTTCCGATTTGTTCAGCAATGTCGTCCACGGCCTTGTCGAACCTCTCGTTTGTCTCGCCTTTGTTCAATTCGTAAGGGCGAATCTGGCGGCGCAGCTCCTCAAGCAAGTCGAGCATCGTAACGCCCCACAATGCCTGGATGTTGAACATCGCGCCCAAGCGGAAGCTCGGATGCATTTCCTTGGAGTCAATCGGATCGGTGGAGACAATCGGAACCTGGGAGAAGCCAGCCGCGTCCAAAGCCCGCCTGAGCAGGGCCGAATAGTGTGAGAGGCGGCAGTCGCCCTGATATTTCGCCATTCCGACGGCCACCTTGTCCAATGGATATCTTCCGCTCTGGAGAGTCGAAATCGCTTCGCCGATTACCATCTGCGCCGGGAAGCAGGTGTCGTTGTGGACGTATTTCTTTCCGCACTGAATCTGCTCGTTCTCGCCGAGGGAAAGCGGAACCGCCTTCAAGCCCTGTTTTCGGAGAACTCCGCTCAAAAGGCGGCAGAAAGCCTCCGACACGTTCGGAATCAGGACTGTGCGCTCGACCAAATCCTTCTTCATGAATTTCACTTTGTACGCGTCAGGAAGTTCCTTGAACGGAAGAACGCCTTTCTTTTCGCGCCGCTCCGTTATCGTCTCGATGAAAGATTTGACCCTGATGTTCAGCGAATTTGCAGCTCCGCCTTCGTCCATTTTCAGAATCAGAGGTGCTTTTCCGCTCGTCTCGTTCATTATTCGCGTGATTTCGTCGGAGAGAATCGCGTCGTGACCGCAGCCGAAGCTGACGATTTGCACATACTCAAGGTTCGCGGACTTCGCAGCCAACATCGCGCCCGAGAGCATTCTCGTGTGGAAGTTGTTCGTCACTTCCGCGCGCGTGTAGCGCAAATCCACGTCGTTCAGTTCCGGGAGCGAATCGACTGTGAGCACCGGTATGTACTGCTTCGTGAAGACGCGCGACAAGTCGTGGCTGACGAGAGCGTCGTTGTGGTACGGACGGCCGGCGAGGACGACGGCGAAAGAATTTTCCTTTTCCACCTGTTCAAGAACTTTTCTGCCTTCTTCCGTCAGTTTTTCCCTGAAAGAGCGAACCGCATTCTGTCCCTGCTCGAACGCGCTTTCGATTTCCTTTTTTGAAAGCCGGTATCCGCCTTGAACATCTGAAAAATAATTCAGAATCTGCCTTTTCCTGTCGGCTTCCGAATACCAGTGGAACATCGGCCTGTCGAATGGAACGTTCCATCTTTTGAGAGGATTTTCCGAATGGCTGATGATGAGCGGATAGCCTTTGACGACGGCGCAGACATAGTTCGAGGCCTTCGCCTTGTCGGTGGCGGGCATTTCCATGACCATCGGCATGAAGATGCGGAATTTTTCGTCGTCCTTCTTCATCGATTTGAACTGTCCGATTAAATCCTGGATGTGGCCGTGGGTGAGCTTCGCTGGAAAACAAACCGTGTCGCTCGGAACGAACGGGATTCCGCTCTCGAACATTGCGCGGTTGCTTTTGTGCGACAAAACCACGTCGTAGCCAAGACTCCTGAAAAATGTCGACCAGAACGGCATCGAGTCCCAGAATTCAAGGCTTCTCGGAAGTCCAATCGTCACGTTCTTCTTCTCCGAGACCAGATTGAAATCGTATTTTTTGAAGAGGAGCTGCTCGCGGATGAGGAACAAATCGGGAACGTAGCGGGTCTTGCTCTCCGGAATCGCGGGATTGTTGAGTTTTTTCACATCTGAAGAAGAATCGCGGAGACCGGAAACTTCCTCGTCGCCGTCGTTCAGCTCGATTTTCTCGCCGTCCAATTCCTCCGGCAAAAGAATTTCTCCTCTCGCGCACCTGTTTCCAGTGATGAAGGTCGTTCCGTTGGAGAACTGGACGAGGGAGCGCGCGCAGTGGTTGGCGCACTTGGAGCAGACGACGTTCTCGCGCTGCGTGTACGAAAGGTTTTCGATTGCGTCGAATCCGATGAACGCAGATTCTCTGCCCGATGATTTTTCCATTGTGAGAAGCGCGGCTCCGATGCAGCCCATCTCGCCGGGGTACGGCGCGCGAGTCACTTCAAGTTCCAGATACTGTTCGAGGGCGCGCAGAACCGCGTCGTTCTTGAAAGTTCCGCCCTGCACCACGATTTTCTTTCCGAGCACTTCCTTGTTCGAAATGCGGACGACCTTGGTGAAGACGTTCTCGATTATCGACCGGCAAAGGCCAGCCATGATGTCGTCAGGTCCGCAGCCGTTCTTCTGCTCGGTGATTATCGTGCTGTTCATGAAGACGGTGCAGCGGCTTCCGAGGTCGGCGGGCTTTTTCGAGCGGAATGCGGCGTCGGCGATTTTTTCCGTCGGAATGTTGAGCGACTTGGCGAAATTCTCAAGGAAGGAACCGCAGCCGGAAGAGCAGGCCTCGTTCAGCGTGATGTTGGTGACGATTCCATCGGAGACCCAGATTCCCTTCATGTCCTGACCGCCGATGTCCAGAATGAACGAAACGTCGGGGACGAAGCGTTGCGCGGCGGCGGCGTGGGCGACGGTCTCGACAGTGTGGTAGTCGGCTCCGAACGCCTTCGCTATCAAAAGCTCCCCGTAGCCGGTTGTTCCGAAGCCCAGCACGTTCAAGGAGACTCCAAGAGATTCGTATTTTTTGTAGAGTTCCAGAAGCCCGCGCTTCACCACGGTAATCGGGTCGCCCTGGTTGTTGGCGTAGAATTTGTCGATGACTTTTCCATTCGGCGTGACGAAGACGAGCTTTGAAGTGGTGCTTCCGGCGTCAACTCCGATATAAATGTCCAGAATGTCGTCCGGATTCGTCTTTATCTCCTCGATAGCCTTTGACTTATGTTTTTCCCGCCATTTTCTGCATTCTTCCTCGGACTCGAAATAGGCTTTTTTGACGGAAGAGCCTTTGTGGTCGATTCTGACGGCACCGCCCTCAAGTTTCTTCGCGGCCTCTGCAGGATTCAAAAGGGACGATTCGTCGTCGTCCGGGAAAAGCTCGTCCACGGCGATGGCGGCACCAAGCGCGACAATCGTCTCCGGGTGGCTCGGGCGGATTATCTCGTCTTCCTTGAGATTCAATTTTTCCGCGAACGCCTTCACGAGCGTGTGGTCGTATGTGAGTGGGCCGCCCTCGAAAATGATTGGAGGCTTCAGCTCAAGCCCCTGCGCGAGTCCGCCCACAGTCTGCTTCACAATCGCATGGAAAGCGGAAAGGGCGATGTCCTCGCGGCTGCCACCGGCGTTCAACACGGATTGGATGTCCGTCTTCGCGAAAACACCGCAGCGGCCCGAAATCGGAAGGACTTTCTTCCCTTTTGCCGCGAGTCCTTCAAATTCCTCGGTCGGAACCTTGAGCAACGAAGCGATTTCGTCGATGAACGCGCCCGTCCCTCCCGCGCAGCTTCCGTTCATGCGCATGTCGGACGTGACGAGCTTTCCGTTGTCGTCGTAGAAGAAGATGATTTTGGCATCCTGGCCGCCAAGCTCTATCGCGGTGCGCGCGGCGGGATAAAGGGCGCGGACGGCAGCGGAATTCGCCACGACTTCCTGCACATAGTGGATTCCGAGCCTGTCCGCAATCGGTTTTCCACCCGAACCGCAGATGGCAGCGCGGAATTTCACATCCGGAAATTTCTCCGCTATCAATCCAAAAAGCCCCTGCGCTGTCTTCCATTGCTCTGCGTGGTGGCGCTCATATTTCGTAAAAAGTATTTCTTTCGTGTCCGCCTTGGTGACGACGACTTTCACAGTTGTTGAACCGACATCGATTCCAAGTCGGAGAATTTCGTTGCTAATAGACATGAAGAATATTCTATCAAATTCAAAAAACTTTTATCGGCTTGAACTAGAATGAAAGTTCATTCGCGAAAGATTCTGTCGGTGCCTCTTTTGCAGAAAAACGACATTCTGCGGCAAAATCGGCTATAATCAGAAGCATGAGCACACGAAAACTGCCGATTGGCATTCAGGATTTTTCTTACTTGAGAGAGGAAGGCTACATTTATGTGGACAAAACAGCCTTCATATACGACCTCGTTACAAACGGAAAGCCTTATTTCTTGAGCCGCCCGCGCAGGTTCGGAAAGAGCCTTCTGATTTCCACAATCGAAGCGTATTTCGAGGGCAAAAGGGAGCTGTTCCACGGACTTGCAATCGAAAAACTCGAAAAGGACTGGATTGAATATCCTGTTCTGAAATTTTCGCTTGCAGGAGGCGAGTTCACCACTACAGAAAACGGACTTCGGAAGTCGCTTGCGTATTCTTTGAGCAGATTCGAAGAAAAATACGGCTTGAAGCAAAAAGACGACTGGGCGGTCTCCGAGCGTTTCAGGGAGAACCTTTTCGAGGCGAACGAGAAGACCGGCCGCCGGGTCGCAGTCCTTGTGGACGAGTACGACGCCAAAGTTCGGGTAAAGTTCCACGACCGGGGCGTGGTCCTTGTGGACGAGTACGACAACCCGCTTTTGAAGAACATCGGCGGGAGCACGGAGCAGCACGAAAAGTACCGCGCGCTCTACAAGGGCTTCTTCGCCGTGCTCAAGGACTGCGACGCATACTTGCGGTTCGTGCTTTTCACGGGAGTGACGAAGTTCAGCAAGGTGTCGATTTTCAGCGACTTGAACCAGCTCCAGGACATTTCGATGGACAACGAGTTTTCCGAAATCTGCGGAATCACGCAGAGCGAGCTTGAAACGATATTCTCTCCCGAAATCGACGAGATGGCGGAGGCGAACAATATGACGCGCGAAGAATGTTTTGAAAAACTCAAGCGGTTCTACAACGGCTACCATTTTTCAAAGAAGTCCGCAAATATCTACAATCCGTTCAGTTTGATTAACGCTTTCAAAAAACGCGAGTTCGGAATGTTCCAGGGCTGGCCGTGGATGCCGATATTTTCGACATTCTTGGCGAAACGCTTGAACGAGATGGGCTTTGACCCGCGCCAGTTCAGCGACGGATCTCTGTACGCAAGCGAAGACGAAATCACCGACTACCGCCCGGACAACCCCGACATCGTACCGATTCTCTATCAATCGGGCTATCTCACGCTCAAGGAATACGACGAGCGGTATGAAAGTTTCTCTCTTGCCTATCCGAACGAGGAAGTGAAATACGGATTCACGCAGAGCCTAACGCCCGTTTATCTCAACCGCGACAAGCCGCTCGACGTCCGCAATTTCTGCCGCGATATCGACATGGCGAACACCGACAGTCTCCGCGACCGCTTCACCGCGCTTTTCGCAAACCTGCCGTATCCCGCAAAGCCGAGCGACACTGTCCTTGAGAGGGACTTCCAGAACGTCGTTTATCTTGTGTTCCTGCTTCTTGGGCAGTTCGTGAAGGTGGAGCAGCACAGCGCGAAAGGCAGGGCGGACTGCATTGTTGAGACGGAAGGGTACGTCTACATCTTCGAGTTCAAGCGGGACGGCACGGCGAAGGACGCCCTTTCGCAGATTGATTCCCAGGGCTACGCAAAGCCTTACGAGGCTGACAATCGCAAACTAATCAAAATAGGCGCGGTATTCTCAAGCGAGGAGAGAACGCTTAGCGACTGGCTGGTGGGGGAATGAAAAATGAAAGTCGACAATCGAAAAATGAAATTTGAAAACAAAGATGCTTCATTGCAGAAAAGAAAGAAGCAGGACACGAAAAAAAAGCCGTCGAAGATAAAGCGGCATGAAATGTTCAATTTCCAAAGCGTCCCGAAAGATGCCCGGTCAATCATCGATAAATTCGACGACATAGTGGCAGAGACTCGCGGACTCAACGCAAAGCAGCGGGTGTTCCTGTCGTCATCCATAAAAAAACTCTCGCATTCGCTCACCGACGACAGGCATTCAAGGCGCGTGGGCTACATGAACAGCGCGGAGAACGTCACGGCTTACATCTCGTATTTCCAATGGTGGAATCTTGTAAGGCTCACCCGGCTCTTCTCGAACATGCCGAGGGACGCTTTTCATCTTTCGGAAAAATCCGTAGCAATCGACATCGGAAGCGGACCTCTCACGGTAGTCACGGCTATTTGGCTCTCGCGCCCTGAACTCCGCACAAAGAAAATCACCTGGTACTGCCTGGATTTGTCGCAGAACGCACTGTCGCAAGGCGAGGAGATTTACCTTTCCGTAGCCGCAAAAACGATTTCGATGATGAAAGAGAACGACGGAAGCGCGATAGAACCGTGGAAAATCATCCGCGTGAAAGGGGAACTCGGAACAGACATAAAAGAGAAGGCCGAACTCGTGACCTGCGCAAACGCCTTCAACGAGATGATTCAAGGAAGCGAAATGCCCACGGATTTCCTCGCGAAAAAATACTCAGGCGAAATCGAAAAATACATGGCGGAAGACAGCGAAAAGACGGTGCTTCTCGTGGAACCGGGCGACCCGCACTCGGCAAGGTTCGTGACTCTCATGCGGAGCGCGCTCATCAAACGAGGATTCTCGCCGCTCGCCCCCTGCCCGCACTCAGACGAATGCCCGATGGCAGGGCGCACAGGCGGAAAGACCACGACGAAGAATGGAAAAAGCGCGAAATGGTGCAACTTCTCGTTCGGAACGGAGGACGCTCCGACAAGGCTTTTGAGGCTTTCGGAAAAGGCAGGGCTGCCGAAAGAGAGGGCCGTCCTCAGCTTTGTCCTGATGCGGAAGGAAAAAGACGGAAGCGAAAAGCGGAATGAAGACGGCGGAAAGTTCAAAATCAGAATCGCGTCGAATTTCATCAAGCTGCCAGAAATCCACAAGTCCGGCTACTACGCCTGCAGCCCGCTCGGACTCCTCTTGGCGGTGGACACGACCAACGTGAAGCCGAAAAACGGCGAACTCCTGGAAATCCCGGAGCCGGACTCTTTCCTTCCGAGGGACGCCAAATCCGGCGCGAAAATGCTGGACATTTGACATTATTCAAAGAGGACGTTCCACAATCGGAATCCGTGTCAATTTATGCAGTAGATGCTGAAAGTGGAGAATGGAAAAATGGCGAGGATAATCGAGTCAATTGTTTATTCAGACGACATGAATGAAGTTTGGGGGGGCGAAAGCAAAAGCATAAAGACTGCCTGCATTGCCGAAGGCGTCAAAATCATCAGACCCGAAGCGTTCAAGGATTGCGCTGAACTGACCGATGTCTATTTGCCATCGAGCGTTGAAAAAATCTGGTATCAGGTGTGGAAGAATTGCGGTTCGCTTTTGACCGTGCATCTTGGAGGCGATTTTTCGAGATTGGTAGCAAAATGGTTCAAATCTTTGCCCGCGCAAACTCAATTCGCCTGCGAAAAAGACAGCAAAACATACAAACTGATAAAACGAAGTTCCGTGCTTCGTTCCCGCGTCAAAGAACTTTCGCTGATTACTGCAAAAACCGAAAAAATCAAGCAAGTGCAAAAAGCCGGCACCGACGGTCTGCTTTGCTCAACCCTTGAACGATTCGAAGGCTCGTTTTACCAGGTCGCAGCCGCCAGAAAATCCGGTCCAATCGTCATAATCGGGTTCGGAGCGTTCTGCGGCGTTTTCAAGTTCGGAACGGATTATGAAAGATGGCTTCCAAAAGTTCCGAAGATTATGGAAATTTTCTCCGACCAGACGAAAAGCGGCAAAGAAGTCCTTGAAACGCTCAAGCAAAACAAAATTTCGATTTCGGAATTGCCGGGCAACGTGCAGCCGAATTTCAGACTGAATGCGGAGGGAAAACTGATTCTGTTCGCGAAGGGCAGGCTTCACGGCTTCAACGTGGCAAATTTGAAAAGCCTGGAGATTTTCGGCATAAAATCGCTTGAGCCTTGCGCGTTCGAGAAAAATCAGACTTTGGAGTCTGTCGCGCTTCATTCGGGTCTGGAAAAAATCGGCTATATGGCGTTCGACAGGTGCCCATCGCTCAAATCCGCGATTATCCCGGAAGGCATAGAGACAATCGATTGGTCCACTTTCAGCGATTGTTCCTCGCTCGAATCAATCAATTTGCCGTCCAGCGTCGAAAAAATCGGAAGGCGCGCGTTCGACAACTGCCCGTCGCTTGAGTCGATTTCAATTCCAAACACCATAAAGGAAATCGAAGAGAAAGCCTTTCAAAACACCCGCATAATGAGCCTCGGAAAAACATTCACCATAAAATCGAATGACTATCGGGTGATGAACGGAAAAAAATCACTTCAAAATCCCGATTGCCATTTGTCTTGTGTTTTCTTTATTGTTTTCTTTATATAAAACAGCCCTATTTAAAGAGAGCCTTAATCTCCTTCGCGTAGATTTCGTTTATCCTGTATCTCATCATCTCCTGCTTGGCGGAAAGTTCCTTGCCGACCTGGAATTCGTTCGCAAGAAGGCCAATCTTGTTGATTCTCTCGTAGCTCTTGAAGCCGTTCTTGGCGTTCACGCGGCCGGCGACCTCGGTCTCAATCAGGCGGAGAACCTCGTTGCTCGTGGCGAGTTCCTCGTAAGTTTTGTACGGAAGCCCGGACTCCTTGGCGAAGTCCTCGATTTCAGCCTTCTCCGGCACGACGAGGGCCGCGAGATACCGCTGGTCCTGGCCGAGGACGACGGCGGTCTTGATGTACCTGGACTCCTGCATCTTCATCTCGATTGGAAGCGGCTCCACGTTCTCTCCGCCGGTCTGCACGATTGTGTCCTTTATGCGGCCTCGGAGGCAGATTTCGTTGTTCACGGTGAGAATCGCGATGTCGCCGGTGTTGAACCAGCCGTTGTCGTCGATGACTTTTGCGGTGAGCTCAGGCTGCTTGTAGTAGCCCTTCATGACGGTGCCGCCCTTCAATTCAAGGACGCCCTTTTTGCACTTGCCCAAATCCTTGCCGGTCGCCGGGTCCACGACACGGGCGGAAAGTCCGCGGATTGGGGAGCCGACGTTGCCGAAGACCGGATTCTTTATCGGACGCACAGACACAATCGGCGAAGTCTCGGTGAGACCGTACCCTTCCACGAGCTTGATTCCAATCGCCCAGAAGAACTTGTCCACGGCTGGAGGAAGCGCACCGCCGCCGGCAACCGCGCTCCTGAAGTTGTTTCCCATCATCTTCCGAATCTTCCTGAAGACGAGAACGCCGCCCAAAAGCTTTATCGGATAGCAGACGAGCCACGGAATGACGAAGGCAGGCCACTGGAGCCACCTCATGTCGTAGCCGAAGCGGGAGGTCTTGCCGAAGAGGACCCTGTCGAGCTTTGAGTGGAAGAGGGCTATGTTCGTGAAGAATTTGAAGACCATGTTCGCGATTCCGCCGGTCTTCCTCATCTTCTTGAAGATTCCGTCGTAGACGGCCTCGAACACGCGCGGAACAGCCGGAACGACCTGCGGGTTCAGCGTCTGCAAATCCGCCAAAAGAATCGGCCCCACCGGCTTGGAGTAGCAGAGGGTCGCGGCCTGGGAGCAGACGACGTACTCAACAGCGCGCTCGAACGCGTGCCAAATCGGCAAAACAAGAAGCCCCCTGTCGCCCGGATAGAGGAAGATTCTCTCGTCAACCTCGTCGAGCTGCGTTATGAAATTTCCGTGGGAGAGCATGACGCCCTTCGGCTGGCCAGTTGTTCCAGACGTGAAGATGATTGTCGCAAGGTCGTCCCACTTGCCCTTCTCCATCTCCTCCTCGACTTTCGACGGATTCTCCTTGTTGAACGCCACACCCCTCTCAAGAATCGAAGAGAACGAAAGAAGCTCGATTCCGGCGTTTTTTGCGCTCTCCGCGTCCTTGTCGGTCGGCTCCTCGAATTCGATGAGCGTCGTCACCAGCGGAAGCTTCTCCCTGATTCCCAAAATTTTTCCGACCTGGCTGGAATTTTCGACGATGACGATTTTGCACTCGGCGAACGAGAGGATGTACTCCAAATCCCCGATTGTTGCGTCGCAGCCTCTCGGAACGTCAATCGCCCCAATCATCAGCAAGCCCATGTCCGCCTGCTGCCACTCCTTCCTGTTGTCAGAAATCAAACCGATGTGCTCTTCCCTCTGGACTCCCATGGAAAGAAGCCCACCCGCGAACGCCACCATGTTCTCGTAAGCTTCCTTGTATGTCGTAGGCTCGAAATGCCCATCATTGAACCTGCTCATCTGAAAAGCGATGTCCGGGTATTCACGAGCGACCTTTCTGAAAAGACGAGGAAGTGTTGTTTCCATAATTGAAAAGCTCCTTAAAAGATTCTGAAAATCGAAAATGACAAAATTCGATTTTTTGTAAATTTTCCACTCCATTATAATTTTGAATCATAGAAAATACTATAAAGGCAAAAAAGAACAGCCCCAATGTTTTTGCAATCGCAAAAACATCATATACTTGTAGTATTTTTTGAAGGCGACCTCCAAAAGAGACCGCCGGATTTCGGGCTTCGGGACTTGCACAAGGAGATGGAAGTCCTTTTTTTTTGCGGGAAGCGTCACACGCTGTCGAAACTGTCATGCAGCATGGACAGGATGGCTTCGTCGGGAACGGTGCCGTCGAAGATTATCGACACCCAGCTCTTCTTGTTCATGTGGTACGCCGGAAAGACTCCCCCCGTCGAAAGGATTTCGTCCAGGCGTTCCTTGCAGACCTTCACGTTCACGATTTCCACGATTTCGGAAGAGGATGATTTCTTGTCCACCTTGCACCTCTGGACAGTGCCGACAATCGAGAACCACTTTCCGCTCACGGCTTTCCTGAACACGGCGTAGGTCGGCAGGTTCTTCCAAAGGAATTCCGGCTTCGTCCCGTATTCTTCAACGATGCGGCCGCAGATTCTCCTCCCCTGCTCCGACTGGAAGAACAAATCCTCGCAGCATTTTTCACGGATTTCCAGAAGCAGCGCCTCGAACTCCCCCCGCACTTCCGCGCTGAACCCGGACGCGCCCGGCCGCCTGAAATTCGTGTATTCCTCTTCCATATCCGTGTCGACGACATTTCCGCAAAAAGAGCCGTCATATTCGACAAAAGCCTTCATGCCGCACCCCGGAAGCTTCCTCTCAAAACGGAAGACATCTTTCCCTTCCATTGATTCCTTCGCAAAGCCGAACGCCTCAAGTTTCTCCAAAAGAACCCTGTGGTTCTTGAAAATTTCATCTTCTATGCTCATGGCCCTTGATTCTACCACACTATTCCCGACCGCCGGAGCCAAACGGAGAAACAATCGCTTTTTTCTGCTAGAATCGAAGCAAACCAAAAATACAGGAGAATCAAAATGACCGATACACTTGAGTTTGAATCAGGTAATCCACTTCCTCTCGACAAAATCATAAAGGGCGATTGCGTTGCGGAAATGAAGAAACTTCCCTCAAACTCATTTGATGTCGCGATTATCGACCCTCCTTATAATCTCAGTTCTGGCGGAAATTGGTCTTGGGATAACTCAGAGAAACTCGCTGGCTTTGGTGGAAACTGGTCTAAGGTAATGGAAAATTGGGATAACATGCCGCTTATCGAATATTTCAATTTCTGCTCAGCTTGGATTAGTGAGGTTAAAAGGCTTGTGAAGCCGACAGGCTCTTTTTGGATCCACGGCACTTATCACAACATCGGAATCATAAATTTTATCTTACAGTTGCAAAATATTGAAATTATCAATGAGGTTGTCTGGTACAAGAGGAACAGTTTCCCGAATCTCTCCGGTCGCCGCCTTACCGCAAGCCACGAAACAATTCTGTGGGGACATACGGGAACTGCAAAAAAGAGAGAATATTATTTTGACTATGAAAAATCAAAATCACTTTCGTTCCCGGAAGACAATTTAAAACAGGCAGGAAAACAAATGCGTACCGTTTGGGATGTGCCCAACAACAAGTCAAAAGAGGAACTTGCCTACGGAAAGCATCCGACTCAAAAGCCTGTCCGGCTGATTAAGCGTATGCTCGATATTTCTGCAAAAAAGGGCGATACGATTCTTGTTCCGTTTGTCGGAAGCGGTACAGACTGCGTTGCCGCAAAAATGAACGGCTTGCATTATGTGGGATTTGAACTTGAAGATGAATATATAAAAATCGCAAACGAACGACTTGAGCATTGCAACAATGATTTGACGCTGTTTGATAGCGTAAGCGAGGAAAATTAAAATGTGTATGCCTGCAAATGACAAGACGATTCCATCTCTCATAAAATGGACTGGAAGCAAGCGAAAGCAAGCCCCCCTTATTGCTCGTGAGGCAAAATCTTATAACCGCTATTTCGAGCCTTTTTTGGGTGGCGGCGCTTTGCTTTTCCTTTTTGCACATGAGGGAGCTGTCGCTTCTGACATTTACGAGCCTTTGATAAGCCTTTGGAAACTGATTCAATCAAAGCCCGAAGAAGTTATTTCAGACTACACAGAAAAATGGAATGCTTTAAATGTTGAGTACAAAGAATTGCAGTTGAATCATGTAAAAAATGCTGACGGCTTGCCGAAAGTTTTTTATGATTGCCGTTCACGTTTCAATAAAACCCACAATCCGCTTGATTTGAATTTCATAATGCGAACATGTGTAAATGGTATCGTGCGTTTCAACAGTGAAGGAGAGTTCAACAATTCTTTCCATCTTTCAAGGCAGGGGATGAAGCCTGAAATGTTCGCGAAGAATGTGCGTATTTGGCACGAAAGAATCAAAGGTGTTGATTTTGAATGCCAGAGTTACGAGAAAACTTTGGCACAGGCAAAAGAGGGGGATTTTGTATATTTCGACCCGCCTTATGCCGACAGTCACAATCGTTATATAAAAGATTTGGACTTGCAGAATTTCTTCACCGAACTCGACAAATTGAATTCAAAAAATATTTCTTGGGCTTTGTCTTTTGACGGCTCACGGGCTGGAACAAATTATTTTTCCGATATGCCGAAGGAACTTTACAAACGAAAACTCTCGCTCTCAAACGGAAACTCTGCCGTGAGCAAGATTTTGAACTCAAAACAGGAAGAAGTAACAGAATCTCTTTACTTAAACTACAACTAACGAAAGATTTTCAAGCGGACATTCTGCTTTGCAGATTGATTCCGCTATTTTCTTTCCAAGTTCAGAATATGAGGAAATTTTGATTGTACATTTTCCGTCACCGCCAAAGTAGTATGAGAAAATGATGTCACAAGCGACTTTATTTTCTACAAGTTCAAAATCTCCTTCTCTCATGCAGATATAGGCAGCAGCAGAAGCGAAGAGAAAATCGTCAGAATCAAGTTTTGTGTCGTCATATTTCCATTCGCCAGCTGGCAAGCTGCGTTTTGCATTTACAGGATAATCCATCAAATCTGTAAGATAACGGTTCAAGTTTTCGCCTATATTTTCTTCGAGTGCACGTGCCGTTTCTTTAGATTCTACAGAAAGAATAATGGGGTTTGTTTCAATTCCTGTGATTTCAAAAACATGGTCTGGTCTTTTGGCTCCAGAATGACTTACACGCGGAAGCGAGAGCCAGCGATATTCAAACATGTTTGAAAGAACTGAAATTCCGCTCCAGTCGCCGCCAGGAGGATTGCACATTCCTTCAAAGATTTTTATCTCTGATGATTTTAACTGCGTAAAGATTGTATGCAGAATTGTATCGACATCATTTTCTCCGATTTTTAACGGCGAAGGCATTAGAGTTTCATAGACTACTTGTTTTGGAGTTTGCTTTCTGAATTCTGATTTTACAAAAGAGATTTTCTTCATCTCCGAAGTTGCAGAATCGGCAATTACGGCATCTGAAGCTGAGAAAATCGCTTCCCAAATTTCGTTCTTTTCACCAAGTTTGCAAGGATTCTCTTCCATTATTTTCCAGTTTGCTTTATACGAAGGTCCGTAAACGAATGTTAAGATGTCGGCTTCTTTTCCTGTAAGCATTCTGGCAAAAGGTGCAAGTCCTCGGTCTGGCCGCGCATCATCTCCACCATGTTTAAAACCGTTCAAAAGAACAATAACAGGGCGTTCTGAATTTGCGAACCAGTCTTTGAATTCCTCTGTGAGATTTGGATAGAGAGTTTTGATTTCAGACAAGAATTTTTCTTTGTTTTCTTTTGGAATCAAACAAAAAGGCAAGTCGGACGATGAAATTCCTACTGCATATTCACAGGCAAGAGAAATAAATTTTCTCGCAGTTTCAGTTGCAATTGTTTTATCCGCAATTTTCTTTTTATACTTTATTGCATCAGATTTTTCCACGAAATCAAGAAAATGCCCATTGTTTTTCAAGGCATTATAGGCATTTTGCCAGTCGCCTGAATAGAAAGTGTTTTTCTTAAGTTCTGCGGAACGGATTTTTACGAACTCCAAAACCTTTTCTTCGATTCTGTTGCAGACTTCGGAATAATCTTGTTTTGTCAAAATTTTACCAACAATTTCAATGAGTTCTTTTTCCGCAAAAACATTCTTATAGCATTCTTTCGTTATGACATCAGTTCCTGCACTTCTTTCATAAATAGGGAGCACAGGAGAATTTTCGTGCGAATATGTCAGATAACTGAACGGAACAGCGGCATTTGGAAGTCTTGCCGCTTTTCGTTCACGGGTGTTTGTATCCAACTCAAAACCACCAATTTCTGTGACATAGAGATAAGGTATTTTTGACATTCCTGCTGAATATCCTCGACCGCTTCTCTGCCAAGCCTGATTGCCAGCCGCTAACGCTCCACAATATTCGATTGCTATAAGAGGAGTTTCTTTGCCGTTTTCAATTTCTGTTATCAATACATCAGGTGCTTCTCGAAGTGAATTTTCTGTATTTTGAATCAAAGAAAGAATATTGAAATTCCAACGGCCATATCCAGGAAAGAAAGTGAAAATGAAATCGTCTGTTTCAGTCGATGCGAGAAAAGCCGGACAAAAGATGGAAGTTTCTTTTACAATTTTAGACTCTCCAATATTCAAGGCCTTTTTGCACAATTTAAATGCTCGTTCACATTCTACGATATTGTCTCCATGAATGTTGAATTTTCTAATCATTTTTTCACCTCAGTTTTTAGCATCAGCAGATATCATATATTCAACACAGATTCTACCACACTATCCCCCCCCCCGCCGAATCCATACGGAGAAGCAATCGCTTTTTTCTGCTAGAATCGAACAAACCAAAAATACAGGAGAATCAATGTGTGCAGATTTAGAGAACCTCAATAGGCGCGAAAGAAAACACGGTCGGTGAGCGTAGTCGAACCGCCGTGTTTTCTTTTATTTCTGATTAAAAACCGCAAACCGAACGCTACATTTTTCTGAACGACGTTTTCGCGTCAAAACCGTGGTTTACAGCCTTCTGCGCGTCCGACAGATTTTTGCTTTCCTGCACACATTCTTCTTTGGACGTTCAGGCGATTTTAAAACCGTTTTTGGATCAAAAGTTTTAGGCTCCTTGTTTACACCGCCATCATTCACGCAAATTTGGTAAATAGAGTGAATATGTATAGAAAAATTTCATTCATTAAATTCCACTATGAAAAATATATAATTGTTTATCTAAAGCAATTTCTAAAAAATTTATATATTTTTCTGTTTCGCTTTCGGCTTTATACAAGGGAATCTCAAATGTTTCCAGATCGCTTAGTAATTCTCCATTTTTTATTTTACATTCAAATATGCGGAAAGATGAAATAAATTCTCTTATTTGGTCAGGGTGTATAACTGAAGCCCCATATAAATCAATACCTATTGTTATCTCCGTATTATTATAATTATAGCATGGTTTTGCCAATAAACGATATTTAGCCATTATTTGCAATATATCATCATAAATCGGAAGCTTATAATTTCTATTTAGAAAGTCTTTATATGAAAGAGTTTTATTAAAATAACTTTCCAACTCCTGAGTGTTTGTCTGTATAAAAAAGTGAAATATATTTTCCATATCTCTATAAATCTCCATTGTGATTTTCAGCGCCAAAAGATAATATTTCTTTAGTAGGTCGAATGTCGAGTTTTAGATAAATTTACAAAAAAAGGCATTCTCTGTAAAATTTTGAATAACCACAAACAAAATAACGGAGAAATGCCATGACTGAAAACAGCCTGCCCAAACCGATTTTACTGTAACCTGTTTTACTGCAAAGCAGAGGAAGAAAATGATTGATTTTGGTTTTCATTTTACGGAATCAACAGAAGAAGAAAAACAGATTTTAGATTCAGAAATAAAAAGCCAGACCCCATCAAACACATGCATCCGTTATTTCACCGGCAGACGCTGGAACAACCGTGGAGTTGCCGCGGTTGACGTGAGAGGAAATGTTTGTGCCATTTTGAAGGTGAAAATGCAGAATGACATTTCTACTGAATTTTCTGATGTATATTTTTTTTATGAATATCTTATTTATCATCTTTTTAATTTTGCAAAAAGAGTTGAATGGAAAAAAATAGAGCCCAATCTTCAGGAGGACTTTCTTAAACTAATTGCCTATTTTGACAGGAAAGTTGTAGGAGAAGGGAGAGTGCGAACTGTTTATAAGGCGGATGTAATAAAAGATTCAGATGACATCATTTATTATGTAGAGCAGCAAAAGAAGGTTTTTGTCAAACGTCTTAATAAACCAAGAAAAGAAAAGCCTGAGCCTCTTATGCTTCCCAGGAGTGAAACAGGTCTTCCTGTAGATATATCCGATGTAGAGGCATGGTCTACGGCAGAATGGGGACAAATGGAATATATTGTCCTTTCAAAGGGTGACGAAACTTATTGTATATTTCCAGAAAATAAAGACCAACAAACTGACGAAAAGCACGAAATGGAAAGAATTTGGAACTTTTTGGGTGATGATTATGAAGACACTTGTTTTACGAAGGAAGAAATCGAAGCAGTACGAGAATGGATGAAGGTGCAACTGAAAGATGAAAACAGTACCTTAAGTCGCTATTTTGCTCAACGTCGTGCCGAAGATGAGAAACATCACAAAGACTTAGTTTCTCGTATTCAGGAAAATACAGCCAGACAGAAGGAAAATCTTATACAATTAAAATCAAAACTATAGAAGGGGAGACTTTTCCCTTGTAATACCTCCCCCTTACAATCCCCTTGCCCAGTCTTTTATTTTCTGCTCGGATTTTGCGGTGTCGCTGCGGCTTAGAATCAGCATGTTCCTGCTGACGGTGGCCTTTGGTTCTGCGGCGGCGATTTCACGCTCTATTCCTGCGCTGCGGCTTCCTCCGTGGGTGACGGAAAGGTAAATCGTTTTGCCGCTCCTATTTTCTTAAGCCATGCATCTATGTCTGCCTGCTTTGGATTTGTCGTGCCATAGCCTTCCTTATGACTGGCAGTTGGAGTTGCATCCACAATTGCCTGAAGCGTTTCCGCGCGGTAAGTAGCCTGATACGTGCAGAATGGAATGATTGTCTTGCCCTTAAGCGCCTCCTTGTTTTCTTCAAGGAAATGAGTCATAAGGGTTGGTGCTGTATGCCACCATACAGGAATTCCTACAAAAATTGTATCGTACTTAGAAAAATCCGGAGCCTTTTTTACCTGGCGGAATATACCATTATCCATTTCTTCTTTTACAACTTCAGTACAAGGAGTGTAGCTTGTTGGATAAGCCTTTGTCGGCTCAATCCTAAAAAGCTCCCCGCCGTTAGATGAGGAAATCATCTTTGCCATTTTTTCCGTTGTGCCACCCCAGCTAAAATACATAACCAGAGTTTTTGAGTTTTTTGTATTTTGGGCAAACAGACCGCATGATGTAAGCATCATAATCGCTGTTGCCATAAGAATTGATTTTAATTTCATCTTGTGTCCTCCGTATGATTAAATGATAGCAGAGACATACCTGTCTTGAACAATCAAACTTTCGCAAGGTGCTATTCGTCATGCGCATACTCGCTTCGCTCGTTTGCATGAGAGGAAATTATTTAACACGCCGCTCTTGCGGCTTGCGCATACTCAGGGCTCACACATTTCAGCTACTCATTCTGCTTTTCCCAAAACTTTACCGCATTGTCTATCCAGCCTTCAGCCACTGTGCCTTGTCCAAGTCCAAAGCCATGTCCTAAACCACGGAAAACTTCTATCTGTGCATCTGTTCCATTTGCCTTGATTGCATTTATACGGCGTTCCATTGTCCTGAAGGAAGCAATTCCATCGTTCGTTCCAACGCAGTTATAAGTGGGAGGTTCATTTCCGTAGACTTCACCAAGGCCTGTGTATTGCATGATGACAACGGCGGGTCGAGGATACGACTGTTCACCAAAGTATTCTGTTCCCAGTGAGCCTAGCCAGGCTGCCATTCTCGCGCCTGCTGAGCCGCCCCAAAGGGAGTAGCCTGACATGTCGATTCCGAGCTTTGCTGCGTTTTTGTTGAGAAAGGCAATTGCCCGTGCAAGGTCCTGGCAGGCCGTCTGTGCGCCGGGTCTATAAATCAGAGCGAATGCGTTGTAACCTTTTTTTGAAAGCTCCAGTGCATGAGGCAGGGAATCGTGCATTGCCCCAACATAGGCAAAGCCGCCGCCCGCATTGCAGATGGCTGTTTTTGCACTAGTTTTGCCTCTGAAAAAGAAAAGGCCTGTATTTTGTTTTGCAGGATCGGCGCGTTTTTCCGCCTCGCTGTAAATGTCAAAAAAGACCTGCTCGCCCGAAAGCGTATGCTCCTTCATGTAGCGCACAATTTCTACAGTCTTCTGCGGATTTATGTGGCTGTACCAGGTAAGCTGCAAGTCTCCAAGTGTATCGCCAGAATAATAGCCCGCGTTTACAGGGAATAACAGCCTGCCCCAATCCCCAAGTTCAGGGTCAAAAATAATATCCCTGATTTTTGTTTTTGTTGTTATGTCGCTTGCATTCATGTATGTTCCTTTGCAAAAAAGCAAAAATATTGCTGTCAGTACTGCCAGTTTTCCTTTCATTTTGTGCCTCACAATTATTTTCCAAAAATCACCGGCAGAGCATTGTACAAAAACTCCCGCACGGCAAAATGGTCATGAATACCATCCTGTTTCTGATAAAAAACATAATGCTCAGACGAAAAAGTTTTTCGAGAAAGCATTTCTTCTGCCATCATATAGCTCTGTTCTTTTACCGCGTCATTCGTGCCAACAGCGTGATAGATAAAATATCCGCGCTCGTTCAGTTTGTTTTGAAGAACATGCTGCTCTATAAAATCCACGTTTTTCTTAATCTGAAAGTCGCCGAATCCGCCATAGTACCAGGATGAGCCGCTCATGGGGATAAAACTTGAAATATAGTCGGAGTCATGACAGAACTCAAGCCAGGTGGTAACAGAGCCAAGGGAAAATCCGCCGAACGCACGATGACTGCGGGAAGCCTTTAAGTCGGCATCTGAAGTTGATACTGCATAAGTGCGATATTTTCCTTCTACCGCCGGCATAAGGTTCTTTTCAAAATCATTGTGAAAAGAGCGGAGTTCTGCTACAGAAGATCCAAAATCCGAACCGCTGTTTGCATTATAGAAAGTAGCAGAAACAACTATGAGCGGTTTAATCTGGCCTTTTGAAATCATATTGTCAAAGACGTTTTTGATTTCCGCCATCTCAAAATATTCACCGGCATGACCGCCCCAGCCATGCATGAGGTAGAGAATGTCGTAACTCTCGCTTCCTTTTTCATTGTAGCCGTAAGGTGTGTACACATAGGCCGTCTTTGTGATTGATTTTCCATTTCCGGCATAATCTTTTGAAGTGTAATTCAGGCGCGTTACACTGCCTTTTTGCGAAGCCTGCCGTGTATATTCCGAAGGAACAGACAGAGAAAATCCTGTTTGATTATTCATGATAGCCCCCTGTCCGTTTCGCTTTGAACTTTGAGCGTTCAGATCTTCTTTACTGCAGCCGCAGGTTAATATGACGAATAACAGTACGAATAGTGATTTTTGTTTTGTAATCATCTGTACCTCCAGCTTTTTCCTGCTATTAATGATCTCCAAACAGCCAGCCCATAATCGCCTCATCATGAGCAAAAAGACTGCCGCCTCCGTGCTGATCTTTAATTCCACGTGTGTCAAAATAACTTTGATCTTTTAAGTCCATCGTTACGAGTCTTTCAATTTCTCCTTCAGACAAGCCTTCCTTTTTATACAGTCCTACAAGCTGGAGGTATGTTTTTTGAACCGAAGAGCTTCCGTAATAAGTGTCGTTTCTGCCGGTGACAAGGTAGACTGGCGTTCTTGCGCGAACAAGAGGATCTAACTCTCCATCCCACTGCGAAGAGCAATGTAGAAAAGCTGTATATAGCTCTGGTGCAATCTGCATAACAAGAGAACCTGTTTCTCCTCCGCCAGAATATCCGTTTAAGTAGACTTTTGTCTGGTCGATGTTGTAATGCTCAAGAAAATATTTTGTAAGGGCTACAGTCTGTTTTGCGCTTGTCATACTCCAATCCGAAAGCTGAGGAGCCACGACAATCATCTTAGCGTTATATTTTTGTGCTTCAATTCCGTAGTCCTCTGCTTTAATGTTTCTACCCACGCCCTGAAAATGAAGTCCTTCGTATCCAGGAAGTGTTATAAAAAGCGCATAAGCTTCTTTTCCGTCGTAGTCTTTTGGAACATAAAATCCAAAGTGTATGTCGCCTTCTGAATCCGAATGAAATACATTGTCAAAGGTGAAACCACGGATATTATCTTTTCCTAATTCGATTCCAGCTGGAAAAGCTGAGGCTGCTATTGTGGTCAAAAATGCAAGTGCAAGAATCTTTTTCATTTTATGCCTCTTATTTGGTGTATTCTCAAGCCTCAATTTTCTACCACTCATATTCCGGCACAAGCAGTTTGAGCAAGGCTTCATCGTGGTGGTGAGTTACATAGCTCTTGTCGTCAAGAATCATCACAGCTCCACTTTCGCGGGTGTAGGCTTCCCACTCCGATAATCCGGCTGCGCTCGGAACGCCGTTCTTTGCAAAGTTCGCCCACGCTGTGCTGATGGTTTTTGAAAGCGGGTCTTCTGTGTTTGCAAAGACATAGGGAATTTCTGTCGTGTGGGACGCGCCCAGCCGCTCGTTTACCTGCTTAGTGAAAATGTATGAATATACTTTCGCTCCATTTTGGTCAGCCTTGTGGGCAGTGATTTTTAGGAGCGGAAGACGGAGCAGCGTATCTACAAGCGGAGCTGTTGCCTTGTCCTCAAAAGGATAGGCTTTTGCGTATTCAGCGCGTGCTTCATCGCTCATATTCAGGTGGGCAGTAACAGTCATCCATATTGTCCATTCGTTCAGATTGCTTCCGATAAGTAAGGGAATGTTTTTTCCTGCGGCGGCAAATCCCTTTTCAAGCACAGGATTGGTAGGCATAAAGTCGCCGTCTACAACAGGTTCCCACTCCATAGCGTAACCTTCGCCAATGGAAACTGGCAGCTTGTATTTTGCAGCAATTTCATTCTGAGACTGGGCTGCAATTTCCATAAGGCGGACTGCATCTACATTCTGAATTTCTTCTATTGATTTTGCTGTAAGGCCGAGTTTTGAGACAATCAATCTTCCAAGCTCCCTGCTGTAATCCTGCCTTTGAAATTCAACGCCCATATTTTCTGTTGCGCCGCTCTCATTTATCGCCTTGTGAAAAAGACCTTTTGCCTTAGGACTTGTCATCATGGCAAGAACTTTTGCGCCGCCACCCGATTCACCAAAAATAGTAACATTGTCCGGGTCTCCGCCAAAGTTTGAAATATTTTTCTTAATCCACTCCAATGCATTTACAATGTCGTACATTCCTGTATTTGCAGAATACTTGTATTTTTCGCCAAAGTCAGAAAGGTCAAGATGACCAAAAACATTAAGACGATGATTCACACCCACCACGACCACATCCTGTGTCCGTGCCAGATTTTCGCCGTCAGATTCTGCACTGTTTGCGCTTCCTGTTGAAAATCCTCCGCCGTGAAGCCAGACCATGACAGCACGTTTTTTCTTGTCAGCGGCTGGTGTCCAGATGTTAAGGTTGGTACAGTCGTTGCTCGTTCCTTCTCCGGCATTATTTTTTCCCATGCCGAGAATCGCAAACTGCGGGGAAATTTTTCCGTATTCCGTAGCATCGCGCACACCTTCCCATTTCGCCACAGGCTTTGCAGGTACAAAACGCTCTGCGGCCTCAGCATAGGGAACTCCCTTAAACGAAAGAACACCGCTTTTTGTAACACTTCCGCGGATTTTTCCCGCCTGTGTGGAAACCACAGCATTATCAGTCGGACTGTTCTGCGATTTTGCGGACGCACACCCCGAAAGAACAATAGAAACTGTCAGCAATGTGATTGATAAAATAGTAGAAAGAGTCTTTCTCATGTCTTATTCTCCTTGTGTGATTTTCCTGTAGTCTTCTTCACTCATCATCTCATACCAGGTTACGCCTGGTTTTTCGGGGTTTGTATTGATTGCGATGTGGGCGAACGTTCCGTAGAGGCTTCCGCCGTGCCAGTGGGTGGTGTCCGGGGGACAGAAAGCCACATCTCCCACATGAAGTTCTTCCACCTGGCCGCCCTTTATCTGATGATAGCCGGTTCCGTCTGTCACAATAAGAATCTGTCCGCCCTCGTGGCTGTGCCATGCGTTGTAGATGCCTTTGGGAAATACAACATAGTGCATTCCAGGAGACTTTGCCTCGTTTTTATTGGTGACCACATTTGTAAGGTAGACTTCTCCGTTGAATGTTTGGAACTTTACCGGCTTTTCGCCCCTGTCGAACATAAGAGACGAATCATGCTTTTTTACACGGTCAGGATTCTCAATCATTTTGAGGCTGGCAAATTCTTCCGCCGTAATTTCTCCACCTGCGTGGCCGTCCGCTCCGTCAGAAGGCTTCCAGTTTTTGTCGTAGACTACAATCTGCTGAAACCAACTGTCCTTTGTGGAACCGTGCCAGTGCTTCACTCCAGCGGGAATCTGAATCACATCGCCCTTTCTGATGATGACGGCGGGCTTTCCTTCTTCCTGATACAAGCCAACTCCGCCAACGCCGATGACATACATTCCGCCGTGAACATGCCAGCCGCTTCTGGAATCAGGGGCGAAGGTGACAACATTCGTTTCGGGAAAGTTGTAGGTGTCGTCAAGGGGAATCAGATTTTTAAGATAGGCTGTGCCAGTAAAATACGCCGATACATCCGTTCCAAAATCAAACTTGCAGTCGCTCTTGTTCTGGTCGCTTGAAACGGCAGCCGTTTTTGTACTTGCGCAAGAGGCAAGAAAGACCGTGGCGAAAAATGCCGTCATAAAAAGTGAAAGTGATTTCTTCATTTTACAGCCCCCTTTCCTTAAGCCATTTTTCAATGTGGTCTGCAATTTCCCTGTTGTTTGTTTCCTGGAACATAAAGTGGCTGTTTCCCGTGATGCCCACTTTTGGAAGATCTACCACTGTAGCGTCTCCTCCGTCTGCATTGTAGTGTTCTGCAAAGTCAATCGCTTGGTCGCGGACATTTTTCCAAAAGCCCGTGCTCATGATGTCGGTCGGTCCGTTGTCGATGTAGTCGCCGAAGTAGATGACCATGGGGATTTTTGCCGCAAGGAATTTATTGTATTCTTCGCTTCCCACAACTGGAGTTCCGCCCGGCTCGATTGCAACGATTGCCGCCATGTTCTCGGTGTCGGTCTGCCAGCCAACCCGTCCGCCCTGGGAGTGTGTGATGTAGATTGCCTTTTTGCCCGTCATCGCCCTTGCGTCAGAAAGAACCTTGCTCAAAACAGAGCCGAAAAGCTTTTCGTCATAGTCACCTGTGTTGGGTGTCATCTGGCGGAAAAACTGGTTCTGCGCTTCTTCACCTGCGGGGAACGCCGAGCCTTCGTAACGCTCTGGAGAGATAAGTCCGATTCTAAAATGTGTGTACCATGCCTGGTCGCCTGGCATATAGGATTTTCCGTCCTCGCCCCATGCGTCAATTCCGCCCGCGCTTGCCATTCGTGCCGTGCTTCCTGCAGCTCCCCGCCGAGGCTGGTCTACCAAAAATGCGGGATAGCCTTTGCGGAGGAAGATGTCGCTCCAGCCTTCGCGGCCATCAGGCGTTGTCTGCCAGCCGGTTCTGCTCTGTCCGTAGCCGTGGAGGTAGACGATAGGATTTTTCGTCTTGCCCGCAGGAATCTGATAGAATGTGTTTGCGTGGTCAACGTGCGCCGTGTTTCCTGCGCGGGTCGGGTCGAGCCAGCTTTTTTCGGGAGC
>FLNX01004333.1_pt1 | contig 42529 bp, 26 predicted proteins | sample 1140341 | NCBI WGS metagenome assembly FLNX01 (sample SAMEA3878208, study PRJEB12797) | bioreactor metagenome | biome: Moose rumen | place: Sweden | collected 2011-10 | reverse complement strand
CCCGCCGCCGGCACCGGCTTGAGCAGCCACGAGCTGAACCTGCCGGGCTGCTACCGCGACGTGAAGGACCAGACGGTGACGGCCCAGTTCACCGTTGTGAGCGGTGACGAGCACCCCGTAATCAAGCAGATCCACGAGGCTGCCGATGAGGGCTTTGACGAGACATACGTGCTGGCCTGGACAACCACCCCGTGGACCCTGCCGAGCAACACCGCCCTGTGTGTGGGCAATAAGATTGACTATGTGGCCGTCGAGAGCTTCAATCCCTACTCGGGCAAGCCTGCCATCTACCTGCTGGCCGAGGCCCGCGTGGACGCCTACTTCAAGGCCGACGGCAAGGACCAGCCGCTGGAGTACAAGGCCGGCGACAAGGTGGTGCCCTACAAGGTAATCGCCCGTTTCAAGGGTCAGGACCTGCTCGAGATGCGCTACGCCCAGCTGTTCCCCTGGGTGAAGCCCGTGGACAAGGTGGACGGCAAGGTTGTGGGCAACGACAACGGTTTCCGCGTCATCCCCGGTGACTATGTGACCACCGAGGACGGTACCGGCATCGTGCACATCGCTCCCACCTTTGGTGCCGACGATGCCCGCGTGGCCAAGGCTGCCGGCATTCCCGCCCTGTACATGATCAACAAGAAGATGGAGACCCGTCCCATGGTGGACCTCACTGGCAAATACTATGTGCTGGAAGACCTCGACGAGGAGTTTGTCAAGAACTATGTCAACGTGGACCTCTACAAGGAGTATGCCGGCCGGTGGGTAAAGAACGCCTACGACCCGCAGTACACCGTGGGCGGCAAGTATGACGAGGCCGCGGCTGCCAAGGCCGAGGACCTGAACATCTACATCTGCATCCGCATGAAGCAGGAGGGCACCGCCTTCAAGATGGAGAAGCACACCCACAACTATCCCCACTGCTGGCGCACCGACAAGCCCGTGCTCTACTACCCGCTGGACAGCTGGTTCATCCGCGACACGGCATGCCGCGACCGCATGATCGAGCTCAACCACACCATCAACTGGAAGCCCGAGCACACGGGCAGTGGCCGCTTTGGCAAGTGGCTCGAGAACCTGAACGACTGGAACCTGAGCCGCAGCCGCTACTGGGGCACGCCGCTGCCCATCTGGCGCAACGAGGACGGCGAGGAGAAGTGCATCGGCAGCATCGAGGAGCTCTACAACGAGATCGAGAAGGCCGTGGCCGCCGGCGTGATGGCAAGCAACCCCTACAAGGACAAGGGCTTCATCCCCGGCGACTACAGCGAGGAGAACTACAATAAGATTGACATCCACCGCCCCTATGTCGACGACATCATCCTGGTGAGCGACTCGGGCAAGGCGATGAAGCGCGAGCTCGACCTGATCGACGTGTGGTTTGACAGCGGCGCGATGCCCTATGCCCAGCTGCACTACCCCTTCGAGAACAAGGAGGCCGTAGACAAGGGCACCCACTTCCCTGCCGACTTCATCGCCGAGGGCGTGGACCAGACCCGCGGCTGGTTCTTCACGCTGCATGCCATCGGCACGATGGTGTTTGACAGCGTGGCCTACAAGAACGTCATCAGCAACGGCCTGGTGCTCGACAAGAACGGCAACAAGATGAGCAAGCGCCTGGGCAACGCCGTTGACCCCTTCGGTGCCATCGAGACCTATGGCAGCGACCCGCTGCGCTGGTACATGATCAGCAACTCGTCGCCCTGGGACAACCTCAAGTTTGACGAGGCTGGCGTGACCGAGGTGGCCCGCAAGTTCTTCGGCACCCTGTACAACACCTACTCGTTCTTTGCCCTGTATGCCAACGTTGACGGCTTTGACACCGAGGCTCCCCAAGTGCCCATCGCCGAGCGTCCCGAAATCGACCGCTGGATCATCTCGCTGCTCAACTCCCTCATCGCCAACGTACAGGCCGACCTTGAGGACTATGAGCCCACCAAGGCCGCCCGTGCCATCAGCACCTTTGTGGGCGACCACCTGAGCAACTGGTACGTGCGCCTGAACCGTAAGCGCTTCTGGGGCGGTGAAATGACCCGTGACAAGCTGGCTGCCTACCAGACGCTGCACCAGTGCCTCACCACAGTGGCCCTGCTCATGGCCCCCGTTGCCCCCTTCTACAGCGACCGCCTGTACCGCGACCTGACCCACAGCGACACCTCGGTGCACCTGGCCCGCTTCCCCAAGAGCGACGAGACCGTCATCGACAAGCAGCTCGAGCAGCGCATGCAGGCTGCCCAGGATGTCACCTCGATGGTGCTGTCGCTGCGCCGCAAGCAGAACCTGAAGGTGCGCCAGCCGCTGCAAGCCATCATGGTGCCCGTGCTCGACGACAAGCAGCGTGCCGACGTCGAGGCCGTGGCCGACCTCATCAAGGGCGAGGTCAACGTCAAGGAAATCAAGCTCGTGGGCAACGATGCCGGCATCCTCGTCAAGCGCGTAAAGCCCGACTTCAAGAAACTCGGCCCGAAGTACGGCAAGGTGATGAAGGCCCTGGCAGCCCGCATCACGGGCATGCAGCAGAGCGAGATTGCCCAGTTTGAGAAAGAGGGCCAGTTTGCCATTGACCTCGACGGCCAGCAGGCAGTCGTGGAGCTTGCCGATGTCGAGATCATCAGCGAGGACATTCCCGGCTGGCTCGTGGCCAACGAGGGCAACCTGACCGTGGCACTCGACATCACCGTGACCGACGAGCTGCGCCTCGAGGGCATCGCCCGCGAACTGGTGAACCGCATCCAGAACGTGCGCAAGAGCAAGGACTTTGACATCACCGACAAGATCACCGTCACCATCGCTCCCGACGAGCGCACCGACGAGGCAGTGAATGCCTACGGCGACTACATCGCCCGTCAGGTACTGGCCAACAGCATCACCGTGGCTCCCGTCAACGCCGCCTCCGCCGTCGAACTCGACATGGACGGCTGGATGTTGCCCATCAACGTCGAGAAGGTGTAATGAGGCTTTATTACTGACAAATCAAGAAACCAAAAATAACAGCAATGGACAAGAAACAAGAAAAGACCCGATACAGCGACGAGGAACTGCAGGAGTTCAAGGAGCTCATCCTTGCCAAGATCGATCAGGCCCAGGAGAATTACAAGCGCCTCAAGGACAACATCATGGTTGACGAGTCCAACCCCACCTTCAAGATGATGGAGGAGGGTGCCGCCACCCTGCAAAAGGAGATGGCCAGCCAGCAGGCCGAGAGGCAGCTGGACTTCATCCGCAAGCTCCAAGCCGCCCTCATGCGCATCGAGAACAAGACCTACGGCGTGTGCCGCATCACGGGCAAGCTCATCCCCAAGGAGCGCCTGCTCGCCGTACCCCACGCCACCCTGTCGATCGAGGGCAAGGAGATAGAGGCCAAGAACAAGCAAAAGTCCTGAGGCAACGGCTCATGAAACTGACCAAGGGCAGACTGGCAGCGCTCATCATCGCGCTGGTCATTGTCATCGACCAAGCCGTCAAGATCTGGGTCAAGACCCACTTCTACTACGGCGAGGAACTGGAGATCACCTCCTGGTTCAAGCTGCTGTTCATCGAGAACAACGGCATGGCCTTCGGCATGGAACTGGGCAGCAAGTTGATGCTCACGGTGTTCCGTATCATAGCATCGGCTGCATTTATCTACTACCTGTGGCGGCTGCGCAACCGCGCCGACATCCCCACGGGCTACATCGTGTGCATCGCCCTGATCACGGCCGGTGCCCTGGGCAACGTCATCGATTGTGTCGCCTATGGCCTGCTCTTCAACAATCCCATGCCGCCCCAAGTGGCACAGATGTTCCCGCCCGATGGGGGATATGCCACCTTGTTCAATGGCCGCGTCGTTGACATGCTCTATTTCCCGCTGTGTGAATGGAACTGGCCACAGTGGATGCCCTATGTTGGTGGCAACCACTTCGTGTTCTTCCAGCCCATCTTCAATGTCGCCGATGCTTCGCTGAGCGTGAGCGTGTTTGTGCTCATCCTGTTCTATGCCCGGTTCCTGGCTACGGCCACGACCGGCGAGCAACAGGCCGAACCCGCCGACGCCGAGGACCATGGCGACAAGCCCACCGAGGGCGACAACCCCCAATAACCCCGCCTCGACAACATGCGCCGCCCCTTGCTTCACATATTGCTGCCGGTGATTGTCCTCGCACTGTCACTGATGTCGTGCGACAGGACTCCGCGTGGGGTCATGAGCGTCAACGCCATGGCCGACCTGATTGCCGACCTGCAACTGGCCGAGGCCTACATGGATGCACACATCAGCGACTTTCAGACCGATTCCAGCAAGCAGGTCTTGAAGCAATCGGTGTTCATGAAACATGGCATCACGCAGCAGGACTATGACTCGTCGCTGGTGTGGTATGCCCACAACATGGAAGACTACGTCAAGGCTCATGACAAGGCTCTGGGCAAGCTCAAGAGTCGCTACGACAAGCTCGACAAGGCTCACGGTCAACCCGAGAACTCGATAGAGAGCGAAATAGTGACCGGAGAGCCCACCCACAACCCTGTGCCCAATCCCAATCTGTCGCATCCCCGCTCCGGCATGCCCCATCACAAGCTCAGCACCGATACCAAGGGCGACTCGGCCGACCTGTGGCAAGGACGCCGCAGCTACATCCTCACTCAAGGCTCCAAGCGCGGTTTCATCCCCTTTGACATCCTGCCCGACCCCAACAGGCGTCCCGGCGACCGCTACCAGCTGGGCTACAAGCTCACCCGTGGCGGCAACGAGTTCAAAGTGTGCCTGACCGTGGATTATGCCGACGGCGGCACAGCCCAGATCACCCGCGGGACCAACAGCGACGGCTGGGTCTACATCGACTTGCAGAGCGACACGACACGGCAGGTGCGCCGCATCTATGGCTACGTGAGCTATGACATCAAGCGCGGGCACGTGGCCTGTGTCGACAGCCTGATGCTCATGCGCACCCACTTGAGCCAGAGCAACTACGGCTACATCCATGCCCAGCGCCTGCTGGAACGAAAGCACAGAACCGCTAACAAATAACCGAGACATAGAGAATCGGGAAAACTGTAACCTTTAACCGACACATGAACCTGTATCTGCAACTGTTTCTCACCTTCTGCAAGATCGGAGCCTTCACCTTTGGCGGCGGCTGGGCGATGATCAGCATCATCCAGCGCGAGATTGTGGAGAGACACAAGTGGATACCCCTTGACGAGTTTCTCGACCTGCTTGCCGTGGCCCAGTCCATGCCAGGCATCCTGGCCGTGAACATCAGCGTCGTGGTGGGCGACCGCCTCAAGGGGGTGAAGGGCAGCGTGTGTGCCGCCCTGGGCACCATCCTGCCCTCGTTCCTCATGATCCTGGCCATCGCCATCTTCCTCACGCCCGACACCATCAAGAACAACCCCATCGTGAGCCGCATCTTCAAGGGCATCCGCCCTGCCGTGGTCGCCCTGATCATCGCGCCCGTGCTCACCACTGCCAAGGCTGCCGGCATCAACTGGAAGACCGTCATCATCCCCGCCGGTGTGGCACTGCTCATCTACAGCAAGCTGCCCTACATCTCTAACCCCATCATCTACATCGTGCTGGGAGGCATCGGCGGCTACATCTACTACCTGCACACCCTGATGAACAACAAGAGCGGAAAGGAGGCCGGTGACAATGCTTGAGGATTACCTGAAACTCATCTGGGCCTATCTGAAGATTGGCCTGTTCGGCTTTGGCGGCGGCTATGCCATGCTGTCGCTCATCCAGCGCGAGGTCGTGGACTCGGGCTGGATCACCAACCAGATGTTTACCGACATCGTCGCCATCTCGCAGATGACACCTGGCCCCATCGGCATCAACAGTGCGACCTACATCGGCTACGTGGTCACGGGCAGCGTGCTGGGTTCGCTGGTGACCACCTTCACCGTGGTGCTCCCGCCGTTCATCCTCACCCTCATCGCCGCCCACTACATCGAGCGGCACCGGCAGAGCCCCTTCATCAAGGGCGCCTTCATGGGTTTGAGGCCCGTTGTCGTGGGCTTGATTGCCTCGGCTGCCCTGCTGCTGATGAACAGCGAGAACTTTGGCTACGAGCTCAACGAGCGGTTGATCACCATCGCCATCTGCGTCGCGTCGTTCTGCATCGTCTATTTCACCCGCATCCACCCCATCCTGGTCATCATCCTGGCCGGCATCACCGGCCTGCTTGTGTTCTAACGCGGACAGCTGGCTGATTTTTCACCGTCCTTGATGTTAAATCGGGCAAAGATGAGTATCTTTGTCATTTTAATGACTTAATAACCAATTTCCATTCAATGTAATCATGTATAGGATCTGTACTTATCTCATGCTCTTGTGCCTAACGGCCACCACCACCTGGGCCGCACCCATCGGTGAGCGCCAGGCAAGGGCCATTGCAGCGCGCTTCATGCAGTCTCACGCTATGCCTGCTGCAAGTCTCACAACAGCCTACAAGGCTCCCCTCGACGGGACGGCCGCTGCGCCGGCTGGCGGCACAGCCTACTATGTGTTCAACGCCGCCCAGGCCGGCAGCGGCTATGTCATCGTTGCTGCCGACGACCGTGTCCCCTCCATCCTGGGTTACAGCGACAACGGCACGTTTGACCCCAACGATGTGCCGCCCGTGATGCAGGAGTGGCTCGACGGCTATGCCTTGCAGATTCAGGCCATCGCCGGCGGTGCCAAACCCGATGCGCGGTCCGCCGCCCGCCAAGCCATAGCGCCGATGCTCAACGTGCGCTGGGGCCAGGGCATGCCCTACAGCGTGCTGTTCCCGCACGTCAACGGCAGCGACAACGCGCATGCCTATGTGGGCTGCGTGGCTGTTGCCATGGCCCAGATCATGGCCTACTGGCGCTACCCTGCCCGTCCCGTCACGACCATTCCCGGATACACGTCCAACAGCGGCCGCACCTACGCCGTGACCATGCCGCCGCTCCAGCCCATCGACTTTGACTGGGAGAACATGCACGAGACCTATTACACCAACGACAGCACCAGCGAGTCGTGCATGGCGGTAGCCAACCTGATGCTCTACAGCAGCACGTCGCTCAAGTCCAACTTCGGGCTGACGTCAACAGGCAGCTACACCCGCTATATTCCCGAGAAGCTCATCACCTACTTTGGCTACAAGAATTCGGCCCACTACATCTACCGCTCGGGGTACACCACCCAGACCTGGGAGGACACCATCTATGCCGAGCTGGCTGCCGGCCGGCCCGTGGCCTACGGCGGCAACAAGCAGACGGCCGGCCACGCCTTTGTGTGCGACGGCTACGACGGCGAGGGCCGCTTCCACATCAACTGGGGATGGGCCGGCAAGAGCAACGGCTACTTCCTGCTCAACCTGCTCAATCCCAGCGACGAGGGCATCGGCAGCGCGGCCGGTGCCTATGGCTACGTCTATAACCAGGGCGCGGCCATCGGTCTGGAGCCCGACGATGGCGCGGGCGGCACCGCAGTGCTGTCGTTCGACGGGTTGACCATCAGTTCCCAAAGCGCCACGCGCAGTGCCTCGACATCCAGCTTCGGCGTGTCGGTGTCGGGACGGTTCATCAACAACACCAACGTGGCCTCCCAGTTCCGCCAGGGATGGGGCCTGTACAAGGACGGCGAACTCATCGAGGTGCTGTTCACCCGCTACAGCACCAGTGCCCTGGGCAACGGTGAATACATCACAGTGTCGAGCCGCGCGCTCAGCTTTGGAGCCGGCATCACCAGCGGCACCTACCGCATCCTGCCCATCTACTCGATTTATCCCGGTAGCGACTACCGTCCCTGTTCAGGGTCGGACGTGAACTACATCGAGGTGACCTTTGGCGGCGACTATTCCTGCACCATCAAGGGCTATGGCGAGGCAGGCTCGACGACCAGGTACACCGTGAACCATTGCGACATCCAGGGGACATTGAACCACGGCAAGCCGGTGACGATGACGCTCAACGTGAAAAATGCCGGCACATCGACCAACGACATGGTATACATGTACGTCAACGGCACGTTCAATGCCATGGGCCTGGCCAACATCGCCCCGGGCGAGTCGGGCGACATCGTGTACCGCTTCACCCCGTCGACGGCGGGGAGCAAGACGGTCACCTTCTCGCTCAACGAGAGCGGCAGCAGCCCCTTCTACACCCACACGGTAGCCATCAACACCATGCCCCAGGCGACACTCGATGTGGACTACCGCATCATGGGCATCACCGACGAGGCCAACCGCATCATCACAGCCCCCTGCTACAGCATCATCGTGGACGTGACCAACACGGGAACGGCGGCCTACGACGAGGACTTCTCGGTGCGCCTGTACCGTATCAACAACGACGATACCAATGTGGGCACCGAACTGCACAGCCTGTCGCAGCCGCTGCAACTGGCACCAGGTGAGACCAAGAGCCTGCAGTTCGACTTTGACCACGACCTGATCGACGGCTGGAAATACTTCTGTTATCTGTACTACTACAGTGGCGGCGAGACCGTGGGCAAGGGCACAAGGTGGTACTACCTGAACATGGGCGACGAGCCTTTCATTCCCACGACACGCTACACCGTCACGGTTGCCGCCACGCCCGTGCAGGGCGGCGAGTTCAGCCTTGCCGGCAACTTCGTGGGCGGCAAGATCAAGGCCGGCGAGACCGTCACCGTTACCGCCCGCCCCAATGTGGGATGGCAGGTTGACGGCATCGGCGGCGTCACCACCGGCGACGACAGCCTTGACGTGGCAACCGTCCAGGACGGCGGCTACTCCTTTGTCATGCCCGATGCCGACGTGACCCTCACCGTGAATTTCTCGCGCTCGACGGGCAGCACCTTCAAGCTGGTGACCAGCCGCGACAGCATCAGCCCCGACGGCATCTACGTCATCGCCAGCAAGTACTATGACAAGGTGATGAAATTCCATGAGCAGGGCGAGGCCACATTTGGCGCGACGGCAGTGGGGCAGTGGCTCGACGAGGACAAGACGCTCATGAGCATCGACGACAAGGCGTGCATGTTCACCATGCCGGCCATGAACCCCGACACCATCAGGGCGGGAGCCACCTCGGGAGCCAGGACCAATGCCTTCCTGAGCACCGGCAACGGCTTCCTGACCACCAGCGGCGGCAACCTGGTCATGAGTGCCAGCTGCACGAGCCAGTGCCGCGCCGCCATGTTTGTGAGCAGCAACGAGTTCAACTACCTGGTGCGCTTCTTCAACGAGGCGTCGGGAGCGTCGAGCGACTACATGACCGTGCGCTATGATTACCAGAACGAGCAGTTCCGCATCATCAACTACAGCAGCGACACCCAGCAGCGCGTGTGGCTCTACAAACTGGTCGAGACGCCCCAGCAGCAATACCAGTTGGGAGACGTGAACCAGGATGGATACATCAACGTGGCCGACGTCACGACGCTCATCGGCCTCATCCTCGACAACACGGCCTATGACCCCGATGTGGCCGACGTCAACCACGACGGCTCGCTCAACGTGGCCGACGTCACGACACTCATCGCCATGATTCTGAGCATGTGATGCCACAAAGACAGCGCCGGGGGTCTTCCCGGCAGTAAACCCAAGCCGCGCGCTCCTCTCCATCGGGGAACGCGCGGCTTAATTGTCATGTGGCCCCCTTACCGGCCACACATTGCTTGCAACGGGTGTGTTACATCCTCACCTTGCTCACCTGGGTAGTGCCGTCGGTGTAGCGGGTCACCACGATGTTGATGCCCTCAAACGGCCTGCTGCTCTCCTGTCCCATGATGTTGTAGAAGCTGATGCTCTTCACCCCGCGGGCTGTACTCATCTCTTCAACACCGGTGACGGTAGAGCCGTGGCCCAGCAGGTCAAGCGGGAATACCATATACCTCTCGATATTAACATTGTCGGTAAAGGTATAGTCCTTGTAGGTGCCCATTGCCGTCTCACTGGGGACCTGCTTGGGAGCATGCAGACTGATAGGCTCCACAGGTTCCGGGGCGATGATGGCAATGTGGAAGTCGTAGTCATAGTTGACCTGCAAGTGCTCGGAGGCCACCTCGCTGTCGTTAGGATTGCCATAGGCGATATGGGTGTCGCTGTCCTTGTCCAGACGGTTGAAGTCCCAACTTGCGACACTGAACTTGCCATCGAGGTCATAGCGGTTGGTCGTCGATGACTTCTGGTAAACCACAAACTGGTCATCACCTTTCCACACGCCCCACACGTGGGCCACCTCTCCAATCTTGGGATTGACAAAGAAGAAGTTGTTCTTGGGATCGCTCTTGTCGGCAGCCGATGCGGCCTCACCCGGTGTCTGACCATTCTGGAAGGCATAATACAGGAAATTGCCGGGCGTGTAGTTATTGTAACAGTACACCACACCAGTGAGTTCCTCGTGAGGATCTCTCAAGAATCCAGGATAGCCAACCGTGTCGGCCAGCACCTTGGGCAGCGTGTCCATGTAGATCTTGTACACGCCGTCCTCGAAGGTATAATAGCCGGTGACCGACAGGGGCTCAAATTGCTTGTTGACCAACTGCGACATCACCTCGTCAATGGCCTCCAGGTCCTCATCGGCCCATGGGTTAAGTCCATACTGGAGGTCCAGGTATTCGCCCAGGTCAATCACTACCCAGTTGCTCTGGTCCCACTCGCCATCCTGGAGACCAAACTCCACGTTGTAGTCGCGCTGCATGCTCTGGGTGCCTTCGATCATCTGTGGATAGGCGGGTTCGATCGACTTGTTGCCGATGTCCTTGCACCACAGGCAACCGCGTGCAGCCCACACGCCCACCAGCGTGTCGCAAACGACATGGTTTCTATCAATCTTAGCTTCACCGTTTTCCTCAAGATAATTGAGCGGCGTGTACCTGTACCAGCCCCGGTCGGTCACCTCAATCCATCCAATGTAGGCGTGGCCGATGCCTTGAGTGTACTCGGGACTGCAGACGGTGATCGTGTCACCCTCAACGGTAGTGATAAACGATTGGTAACCGTACCCTTGCACTTCCTTATCGAAATAGAATGTGGCATCCTCCTGTTGATTAATGGTCTGAACCTCATCCTCGAGATTGCTTGTGGCAGTAACCACGGTGCCATAGGGGACATATATCGCGAAAAGGACATCGTAACCGCTCTCAGGCGTGAGTGTCAGCGAGACGGGGTGCTTCTCGACCCACATCTGGGTCTTGTCACCGCTCACATAGATGGTGTAGATGCCCGGCTCGATCTCAAAGGCGCTCGTCAGGCCAGTGCCGGAATTCAGGTGATGCATCGTTGGGGCCTCATCGCCCACATAGGGGGTGACAGGATAATCGTCCTGGTCGGCAGTCAGGTAATGGCTGGTGTATTCATATCCATAGCCCGCGTTGTCCTGGACGGTCGAGAAGTGGAAGTAACCCTTCTGCATATCGCCCTGGGTGAATTCACGGCCTTGACGTATGCCCTTGTAGTAAACCTTGATGCTATAGGTGTTGGTGTTCATGTCATAGATCATCGGCGTGCCGTACATCTGGAATGTGGACGATCCATTGTGGTAGCCTAAAAGATAAAGGCTCTCGGGAGCGACGACATTATAGGTGGCGGTGTCCGATGCCTCGATATAGCCCACCCACTCGTCGGCAATCACAGTGTTATTGCCCGCCTGGGTGAGGGTGGCCTGATCGCCAATGACCTTGCCCGTGTCGTTGATGTTGTAGTCATCGGTGGCGTCAGGTTCGGTCACGTCGTCATAGAGGGCGGCAATGGCCTGTACCTTGGCATTGACATCGCTGGTCCACGTCACTTGTGCGGGAGCGGCAACTGTAGCGCCGCCCTCAGGGCTGACGATGGTGAGCGTCACGGGCGTCTGCCGCACGGTCACCTCGGTCTTGCCGGTGTTGACGATGATGCGGTAGATGCCAGCGGGGATAACGAAAGACTTCTCGCTGTAATTCTTGGCCAGGGGTTTGGTTTCACCATTGGCGATGGGCATATCCTGATAGTTGTTGTCGGGATAGATGCGATAGTCACGGATGGTGGCCCAACCATTCTGGTCGTTGGGGTCGGCGATGCGTGTCGTGAGGCTGAAGTAGCCGTTGCGGTCATCGCCGTCGGTCCAGTTCAGGCCCTGACGGATGCCCTTGAAATAGACGTCGATGTAGTAGTACTCGTTATTGTAGTCATAGGTGAACTTGGGACCATAGGGTGCCCACGACTTGCCCAGGGCCGTTCCCAACAGGTAGAGGTCCTCGGGGATAAAGTAAGCGGTGATGGTCACAGCACCCTCGGGCATAGTGAAACTATAGGTGCCATTAACCTCGGTCAAGAGGATTTCGCCCTCGGTACCGTCGGTATAGGTCACGGTCACGCGATCGAAGGTGAAGCCCTGGTTGGTGGTCGTGGTGAACGTCACCGTCTCGCCCTGCTGGGCCGATGTGGCACTGGTGGTGATGGTGCCACCCCCAGCCGGCTTGCACACGGTCGAGATGTTGTGATAGCTGTCGGCCAGCTTGTAGAGCCACACGCGCTCGTCGGTGTTGTTGCCATAGTTGATGATCCTGAACGAGTTGGTTGCGGCCTCATAGCGGATGGCCCTGTTGGCGTTGCCGATAGAGTCGAAGGTGCACAGGTAGTTGTTTTCCGTTGAGCTGATGTACATCGTGGCATGGTTATAACCGCTCTGGTCGGGAGTGGAAACCACATTGCCGGTCGTGCCGTTATAGCCGCTGTAGCCCAGATAGCCCACCAGGGTATTCAGGTATCCGGCAGGATTACCGCTGGTGTTGTCCTGGTCCAGACGGAAGAAGCAAGCGTTGTCATCGACACGCACCCTGGATTTGTCGGCGTTGACCCACTCGACGATGGGAGTGCCCTGGAAGGTGGTCTCGCTCCTGTTCCAGTGCTTCATCACCTTGTCGTGGTACTGGCTCACGATGATATAGGTGTTGCCGTCCACAATCTGGCTGGTGCTGGTCACCAGGTCAAAGATGTCGCCAATCACGCGGTCGAACGTCGCGCTCAGCGTCACGTCGTTGCCCGGCATGATGAAACTGTAAGTGCCGTCGCCGTTGTCGGTCAGGGTGATTTCATTGCCCGTGGCATCATCGGTACAGGTCAGGCCCGTGAACACGTAGCCCAGGCTGGCCGTGACATTGAAGTTGACGGTCTTGCCCTCGTTGGAGATGACCTTGTCGTTCATGTCGATGGCACCGCTGTTGAAGGTGAACTCGCCGCCGTACTCGGGCGTGCACTGGGTGTGGATCTCGTAGGGGTCGGCAAAGGTGGCCACGATGTGCACGTTGGAAGCCGGCATCACAAAGGTGTAGCTGTTGCCCAGCGCACTCTCGCTGGTGCAGGTGAGCTCAACGGGATTGCCGACGGAATCAACGGCTGTGACGCTGTTCACGCCATAGCCCTCGTTGGTGCCCACAAAGAAGTGCACCGTCTGGGATTGCTGCGAGGTCTGGTTGCCGTCGATCTCCAGCACGCCCTCGCCCAGGGTGATGAAACCGCCAGCCGTGGGGTCGCACTCGGTCGTGATGATGTAGTTGCGGGCAGGCATGTACAGGTACACACGCTGGTAATTCCTGTAGGTCGACGCATTGGCACTTGTGTTATAGTCCAGCGTCTTGAACATCTTGTAGGCATTGCTGTGGCCAATGGCGTAGGTGCCATCGGTGTTACCCGTACTCGCATTACCAACAAACCGGATGAGGGCACGGTAGTTGAAGCTCTCGTCTCCAATATCAATCCTGACCGGTGCATAATCGGTGCTCGTCGTCTGGAAACTGAGGGCATGGCCAACGGTCCTGGCAACGTCGTCGGTGACCTGCGACGTGCTCGACTCTCGCCTCATGCGGGTGTTGTTGCCGCCCTCAAGATACCATGGACGGTTCTCATTGCCCGACAGCTGCAATGTCATGATCTTGATCGAGTCGTTGACGATCACCTTGTGTTTATTGGTCCCCTCGACAAAGCTGACGCTTGTCTGGCCCATGGTGCCGCGCGTCGTATTGGTGAACGAGCTCATGCCATGACTGTAGTACTGGTTGACGATGATGTACTTCTGGCCGGCCTGCAGCTGATCGTTGCTGGTTACCAGGTCATAGACGTCGCCCACCTCTTTCTCGTAGGTGATTTCCACCGAGCCAAAGCGCACGGGCTTGGCCTCGGTGGTGAACTGGATCTTGTTGGTCGCGCCCTCCCAGGTTCCCGTGTAACCGCTGTAGGTGTAGGAGCCTGGAGCACTGGGGTTGTACCAGTTCTGGACAATCGAGATGGTCGATGGCCCCCAGTAGAAGCAGTCCAGGTTATCATGGGTGGTGTTGTCCACGCAGTGGAACACGATCTTCTTGATGATGTACTCGGTATTGACCGAGCGCACCTCGAAGTAGACCTGCTGGTGCTCGACCAGGTAGTTGGGATTGTTCAGGCCGCTGGTAAAGGTCATCATGATTCCGCCCTTGGTGCAATAGTACACACCATTGCCTTCCTCAAACTGGCCCTCGTTGCGGTTGATAACCACAGTCTGCTCTCCGGCCCATATAGGGACGGATAACAGGAATGCCATTAAAAGTAAAAACAACTTTTTCATTATACTTAAATTTTAGTGGGTTCTTTTTCTCTATACCGCACAAACGGGATGAACCCGTGAGACCCCGTTCACGCCTTTATATTACCACATTAAAACTTCTTGCCCGTCACCTGCGCGTTGGCACATGGGCACAAATAGCAACTTACAAAATTATCAACAAATATCGTTTTTTTCTTCTGATTTTAATATTTTAATAGTTATTAATTTTGCAGTGCCAGTTTTTTGCACCCGTTTGATGTTCCTTTGCACCGTCAAGACAATATCAACCCATTAAAAAATACAAAACAACCATGACAGAGCAAATCCTAAATCAAGAAGTAATGATTGACGGGCAACAGGTGATGAGCATCGCCACGCCCGACATTGTGAGCAACCACGTGGCCGAGACCGTGCCCCACAGCCCGCACACGGCCGAGGTGGATCCCATGAAGCTGCAGGTGATGCAGAATGCGGTGGCCAAGATCGAGAAAGCCTTCGGGCACTGCGCCATCATGCGCATGAACGACGACAGCATCGAGGACGTTGACGTCATCCCCACGGGGTCCATCGCACTGGACCGCGCCCTGGGCGTGGGCGGCTACCCGCGCGGACGCATCGTCGAGATCTACGGCCCCGAGTCGTCGGGCAAGACCACGCTGGCCCTGCACGCCATCGCCCAGGCGCAGCACATGGGCGGCATCGCGGCCTATATCGACGCCGAGCACGCCTTTGACCGCTCCTATGCCGAGGCCGTGGGCGTGAACACCCGCAACCTGTGGATCTCGCAGCCCGACAACGGCGAGCAGGCCCTGGAAATCGCCGACCAGCTCATCCGCTCGGCCGCCATCGACGTCATCGTCATCGACAGCGTCGCCGCCCTCACCCCCAAGGCCGAGATCGAGGGCGAGATGGGCGAGAGCAAGATGGGGCTGCAGGCACGCCTGATGAGTCAGGCACTCAGGAAACTCACGGCCACCATCGCCAAGACGCGCACCTGCTGCATCTTCATCAACCAGCTGCGTGAGAAACTGGGCGTCCTGTTCGGCAACCCCGAGACGACCACCGGCGGCAACGCCCTGAAGTTCTACAGCAGCGTGCGCCTCGACATCCGCCGGCTGGCACACATCAAGGACGGCGAACGCGTCCTGGGCGCACAGACGCGCGTCAAGGTCGTCAAGAACAAGGTCGCCCCACCCTTCCGCAAGGCCGAGTTCGACGTCATCTACGGCTCGGGCATCTCACGCGAGAGCGAACTCATCGACCTGGGAGTCGAGGCCGGCGTTGTCAAGAAGAGCGGAGCCTGGTTCAGCTGGCAGGACATGCGCCTGGGCCAGGGCCGCGAAGCCGCCAAGCAGTTCCTCGCCGACAACCCGGACACGGCCGACGCCATCGCCGCGGCCATTACCACCCCATAGACCTTGAACAGCCAGTACCACGAGAAACACACCGCATGAGGGGACGCGCCACCACGACGCATCCCCTCATTTCCCATCATTTTCATGCAATCGTTTGCAATATAAAAAATGTTAACTTCCTCCCATTCAACACATTAATTAATAATAAAAAGAGATAGATTTGCGCACTTCCGGATTTCAGGTTGCACCATTACATGGATCGACATGACAATTACCTAAATAATATATAACCAACATTCAGTTTATACAATGAACAAGTCAGAATTCATTAGCAAGACGACAATGAGGCTCGCAGCCTTATTGCTGTGTTTGTCCGTCACCGTGCCGCAGCTGCATGCGGCCATCGTTGTGGCGGGCAACAACACGTCGCTGTTTGGCGGCAGTTGGCAGACGACGTCCAACTCCTCCAACACCATGTCGCACTACAGCGGCAACATCTACTATCTGGCCAAGACCAATGTCTCACTCAACGGCACCACCGAGTACAAGGTGGTTGACAACGGCTCATGGTACCCCTCCAGCGGCGGCAACCTGTCGTTCACAGCGACTGGCACACGCAGCGTGGTCTTCATCTACGACAGCTCCTCGCACAACGTGTCACTGTTTGGCCCGTTTGAGAGCTTGACCGTTGCCGGTGTCACGGAGCTCACGGGAGCCAACTGGAGCACCACCAACACGGCATGCGACATGAGCACCGCCAATGGCTATGAGTACACGCTCACGCTGACAAATGTCACCTTGACGGCAGGAGACAAGGAGTTCAAGGTGGTTCAGGACCACTCGTGGGACTCCTCCAGCTGGCCCGGCAGCAACTACAAGCTGAACATTGGCACGGCTGGCGACTATGACGTGACCTTCACCTTCAACGTCCTCACCCAGTCGGTGAACGCGACGGCCACGCCGGTATCGGCTCAGCCCACCACTCCCGACTACTACATCACCGGTGACAACGGGCTGGGCTTGGGAGGATTCAGCTACACTCCCTCCATCACCATGACCCATGATGAGGAGAGCGACGTTTACACCTACAGCCACAACGTGGCCGAGGCAGGCACCTACTACTTCGCCTTTGCCGACGGTCAGGGAGGCAGTTGGGACGACTTCAACAACAACCACCGCTATGGTCCCACTACCGGCAACGAGACCGTCACCTTGAATAGCTGGGCTACCACCCAAAAGGGCAGCGGGGCCTATGCCGTCACCGTGGATGCAGGCACCGTGAGCATCACCCTTGACGTGAACAACATGCGGTATCGTGTCGAGGGCACCGCTCCTGTCACCAGTACCGATTACTACGTCAAGGGCGACAGCACCGCCATCTTCCCCGACGCGTGGAGCACCGGTTCCAACACGGCGCACATGACCGACAACGGCGACGGCACCTACAGCTGGACGTCGGGCCAATTCCACCTGACAGCCGGCACCGCCTACAAGTACAAGGTTTATGGCTCCGACGGCACCTGGCATCCGCTCAACAGCGGCAATCAGACCTTCGGCGAGAACGTTCCCGGCACCTACACGGTGACCGTAACCTACGACAGCAACAACGAGACAGTGACGGCGCAGCTCAACCTCGTCCTGGCCGACCCGCAGAATGCCTTCGACATCTACGTGCGCTACAAGGGCAGCGAGGATCCGGGCAACGTCTTCATCTATGCCTGGGACAACAATGGGACATTGTCCGACCCCTGGAGCGATGGCAACGGAGGCACAGCACTGTCGAGCCTATCGACCCAGGTTATCAATGGCTACACCTACTACACGGTGACCTACAACACCTATGACCCCACAGTCAACATCATCTTCAACGAGAATGCCTCGTCCTCGACGCAGACAGCCGACCTGACCGCCCAGCCCGGTGACAACTACTTCACCTACGGCAGCGGCAGCACCATCTACGGTCCCAACCCCCAAGCCGACCCGGCCATCACCAGCTACTATGCCCAGAGCAGCTTTGCCGGCTGGACCACCACCGGCACCCTGATGACGTCAAACGGTGACGGCACCTACAGCAAGACCTTCACGGGCATCACGCTGATGCGCGACTCGACCTATGAGTACAAGGTCATGGGCGATGACAACACCGCCGAGGGCGTCTGGTTTGGCCCCGCGGCAGGAAACGCCACGTTCTCGCCCGAGATGAACGGCACCTACAGCGTCACCATCACGCTGCTGGCCGACGGCACCATCACCCACTCGCTGTCGCTCACCCAGGCAGGCGCCATCTACCTTACCGGCGACAATGCGCTGGGCGGCTTCAGCTGCGACAACGGCCTGGCCATGACCTATACCAGCGACGGCATCTACACCTACAGCACGACGCTCAATGATGCAGCGACCATCGCATTTGTCTTTGCCGACGGGCAGGACGCCGACTGGTCCACATTCAACAGCAACTACCGCATCGGCCCCACCAGCGGCCCCACCAACTATGCCATCAACACGGCCCTTGGCGAATACACTGCCACACAGAGGGCCGGCGGCGACAATGGTGCCTACATGGTGAAAGCTGGGGCTGGCGCGCTCACGTTCTACTACGACGCTGTCAACATGCGCTTCCAGGTTGTGGGATCATTGCCCCCTGTCATCTACTATGTGGTGGGTAACGATGCCGATGTGTTTGGTGCCGAGTGGACCCAGAACGCTGGCGCACAGATGAGTGCAGCCAGCGCAGGCCAATACACATGGACGGCAAGCAACGTCAGGCTGGAGCACAACGGCGACTACCAGTTCAAGGTGAACGGAGACGACAACTCGTGGTATCCCGCCAGCAACGTGCACCTGGATGTGCCCCATGACGGCACCTACAACCTGACCGTCACCTTCGACGGCACCAATGTGGATTACACGCTCAGCCTTGTCGAGCCCGACGTGGTCTATCTGGTGGGCTATGCCAACTCGCAGCAGTGGCTGGCCAATGCCGGTATCCCCATGACGTGGAATAGCAGTGAACAGCTCTTTGAATTGAGCAATGTCACCCTTACGGCCTTGAGCAATTTCGCCTTTACCACCCAACTGGGTACCAACTCCGGCGACTGGACGGCCCTCAACAGCCATCGCCTGTGCTCCACGGGAAGCAGCAACTGGGCTGTCAACGACTACTGGCTTGACAAGGACGCCGCACGGTGGATGCCCTACCAGGACTATGTTGACGATGACCACAACTGGTATATCGAGGCCTCGGGTGTCTACAACATCTACCTCAACCCCATCGACAGGACCGTCAGGGTCGAGTCGGCCTTTGAACGCAGGATGTACATTTCCTACGGCGTTGACTGGAACTACAATGACAACAGCGTGGAGATGTCGACCGTAGACGAGAACGTGTATCAAACGACCATCACGCTCAACAACGGCGACTACTTCCTGTTCTCCACGGCCCTGAGCGACGAGAGCGCTTGGGGCGCCGCAAGCCCGGCCTATGAGATCACCGACCTGAAGATCGGCTTCGCTCAACAGCTCATTGAGGACAGCATCAACAACTACTACTTCAACGGCACATCGGGCAAGTACATCGTTGTGGTAAATGTTGAGAAGGGTACAGTAACCCTGCGCAGGACAACCGACGCCACTGTGACCAAGATCTACTTGCAGAAGACCAGCAACGTGACGCTCGATCCCGCCGGCGGCACCTACAACGGGCAGACGCTTGAAGGCAAGCGCGGCGGCATCTATGCATGGAACAAGCTCAACCTGCAGACGCAGCAGGGCCGCACCTATGAGTGGGCTCCCAACAAGGGTCCCACCAACTACACCTATGACGGCGAGGTGGGCAACAGCTACGGTGGCGACGGCTACCTGAAGGACCTGCCCGACACCACGACCATCGATGGCAAGCAGTGGTATGCCTGGAGTGTTGCCAACTCGATATGCGAGTTCTACTTCATCCGCAGCAATAAAGATGACAAGAAGTCACAGATGATCATGCGCCGCGCCGGCGAGGTGTGGCTCACATGGCTCGACGAGGATGCCACCATCAACCGTCAGGACAATGCGGCCCACCTCGACAGCCTGATGGACGTCACCCGCGACTATTATGCCGTGACGGCCAGCGGTGTGAGCGACAACGCCACGATGCTCGAGGGCCACTACTACGTTTACTACACCAACACCACGGGCTGGGATTCGGTCTACTGCTATGCCTGGTATGAGGATGCCGACACGGTCATCCAGTACATGGGCGACTATCCTGGCAGCAAGTGCACCTTTGTCGGCTATGACATCGACGGCTACGAGGTGTGGTGCTATGACTTTGGCTTCATGGACGACGTGATTGAGAAATATGGCCAGGAGCCCACCGGCGTCATCTTTGACAACGGCAAGGGCGGCGCCAACGAGGGACAAGAGGGCGACAAGGTGCGCGAGCAGACCGGCGACCTGGTGTTTGACAACGGCGCATGCTATGACTACCTGGGCATGATCTACTTGGGCAACTCCCTGAACGCGATCATCAACGGCGGCATCGTCAACGGCCCCAAATACACGGTCGAGGACGACCTGATAGGCGTTTACTACGACGAGGATGCCGTCACGCTGATCACTGCCGTCAACCAGCAGGGCCAGGAAGAGGAGTTCTACGTCAAGGGCGCACTCTATGCCAAGGACATGGAGAACTCCTCGTTCAAGTCCAAGCAGCCTGCCGGCACGACCGACTACGTCTATGAAATCTGCGCTCATCCCAAGTCTCAAGACTATCCTGGCGGCTCGCAAATCCAGATCAAGCGCGAGGCCTACGACCAGAGCAACTGGGTCAAGATCGTCGTGTCGCCCAACTTTGACAACGTCAATATCGCCAGCACCGACGTGACCTATGACCACGCCAAGTTTGACGCGCTGCATTATGCCGACATCGCCGATGCCGATTACCTGGCGCAATACGTCGGCAAGTTGATCCCCGGCGGCTCCATGTCGGGCAACCTGGTCGACAACGTCAACCCGCAGATGCACATCACCAACATCGCCCAGCCCATCGCGACCAGCGCCTATGAGCCCAACGTGTACACCACGGGCCACTTCAACGACACGGTGGTGTTCAGCTACATCCACCAGGAGTGGAACCCCGGCTTCTACGAGGGTGTCCACAGGACACTGCCCAAGTGGACAATGGACGCCAACGGCAACTACTATGTCGACCACATGGAAGTGAGTCCCGAGGTCTACAACATGTTCTATGTGGCACCCAAGCCCCAAGAGATAGCCTACATCACCTGGGCCGTGTTTGACCACCCCGAGGGCAATGCCGTCAACTACCACGAGAGTGACGAGCCCCAGTTGCCGGGCGCATTCTATGCTCCCATGAATTGGGACCGCACCGGTGAGTTGTGGGATGGCACCACAATCCCCGACACGACGGGCAACGCCCCCTATGGCACCACCTACGGTCCCTACAGCAACGGCTACTACCAGTATGGCGCATTCCAGGTCAACTGGTCACTGTTCGAGGACATGGACAAGTCATTCCCGCCGGGTGAGCACGGCCGTTCACAAGACCCGTGGTACCGCATCTTCAAGCCCGGCCAGGCCTACAAGATGCTGGCTCTCATCCGCTATGCATGGGGCGAGGACACAGCCCACATCGAGCACACTGCCGGCACCTATGGCCAGGGCACCGCGGCCGACGAATACAACGACGGCCGGGGCAACGGCGTGTGGAACGCGCCACGGCGCGACCAGGCACGTCCCCAGAACATGCAGCACGTGCCCTATGCCAACCTGAACAGGAGCAAGTTCATCATCTTCCCCTTGAGGGGCAGCGACGAGGACACCTATGGCGACGACATCGGCAACGTGACCGCCGTCAAGGAAGTGGGCGCGGCGCGCACCATCGTAGCCGTGCGCTACTACAACCTGATGGGTGTGGAAAGCAGCGCCCCCATGGACGGCATCAACATTGTCGTCACTTCCTACAGCGACGGCTCACGCTCATCCAAGAAGATTTTGCGATGACATGACGCTTTAATCCTCAGGCAACCATTGGCCGCGACCTCTCAAGACAGGTTGCGGCCAATGTTTTTTAGCCCACAGGCCAAAAAAAAACGCGCCACGGCAGGGAAGCTGGCAAAAAAAGCACTAACTTTGCAAGTTAAACCATTCAAGACAACCCAACTGGATATGGAGAAGAATACCAGCAAGCAATATGACGAGGCCATCGCCCAGTGCCGCGAGCTGTTTGTCAACAAGATGAAGGATTACGGCCCATCGTGGCGCATCCTGCGCCCCCGCTCGGTGACCGACCAGATTTTCATCAAGGCCAAGCGCATCCGCACCCTGGAGCTCAATGGCGAGACCAAGGTGGGCGAGGACATCTGGCCCGAGTTCATCGGCATCATCAACTATGGCGTGATTGGCCTCATACAGCTGCGGCTGGGCTACAGCGACGTGGTGGACATCACCAGCGAGCGCGCCCTGGAGCTGTATGACGAGCTCATCCAGGCCACCAAGGACCTGATGATTGCCAAGAACACCGACTACGGCGAGGCGTGGCGCGACATGCGCATCTCGAGCTACACCGACCTGATACTGACCAAGATCCAGCGGACCAAGGAAATCGAGAACCATGGCGGCAAGACCCTGGTGAGCGAGGGCATCGACGCCAACTACCAGGACATGATCAACTACAGCGTGTTTGCCCTCATCAAGCACAGCGAGGAGTGCATGGTTAAGGATCCGCAGGCGTGAGAAGCGACAGCCAGCCTACTGTCGCTTGCCCGTTAACCATTCTCTAATTACTGAATATTATTGTAAACAATGAAAATCAAAGCCATCGTCAATGCCGTCAAGGGCGAGAAGTGGTGCCGGTTGCTCACGACCCTCATGAGGATCGTCGTGGGCGGTGTGTTCATCTTCTCGGGCTTTGCCAAGGGGGTTGACCCCTGGGGCACCAGCTACAAGGTCACCGACTACATGCAGGCCATGGGGATGGACAGCCTGGCGAGCACGTCGCTGTTTGTCGCCGTGGCGCTTGCTGCCATCGAGTTCATGCTCGGCGTGGCCATCGCCGTGGGAGCCTACAGGCGCAGCGCGCCGTGGGTGGCCCTCGTGATGATGCTGGTGATGACGCCGTTGACGCTGTGGTCGGCCGTCACCGGGGCAGTGCCCGATTGCGGCTGTTTTGGCGACGCGATGCACTTGAGCAGCTGGGGCACGTTTGGCAAGAATGTGCTGTTGCTGCTGGGCATCATCTACCTGCTGCTGTTCAACCGGTCGCTGCACAGCATCTACGGCCCCGCAGTGCAGTGGATAGTGATGGCCCTGTCGTTTGGGCTGGTGATGGCCATAGCCTACTATGGCTACTTCGTCCAGCCGCTCATCGACTACCGCCCCTACCCCGTGGGCACGCAGCTGGTGTCCACCGCTGGCGGCATCACCCAGGACGATGGGGCGAGCGAGGACGACTTCGTCTTCATCTACAGCCGCGACGGCGAGGAGCGCGAGTTCACCATCGACAGCCTGCCCGACGAGGAAGACGGCTGGGAATACGTGACCCGCTACCATGCACGCCGCCCCCACGGCAAGGTGATCATGCAAAGCGGCAACCGCAACGGCATCGCCATCATGGACAGCGAGGGCAACGATGTGGCCCTCGACGTGCTGGGAGACAGCCGGCGCACCGTGCTGCTGCTCTTCCCCGACCTGCCACAGGTGGGCGTGGTCAACTCGTTTGCCCTGAATGAGCTCAACGATGCCGCCCTCGTGGCCGACGCCGCCGTCGTTGGACTCACGCCGGCCAGTGCCGACGAGGTAGCCCAGTGGCAAGACATCTCGATGGCCAGTTATCCCATCTACAACATGGACGACAGCGAGCTCAAGATGGTGGCACGCGGCAATCCAGCAGTGGTCTATCTCGAGAACGGCACCATCAAGTGGAAGCGCACCCTGCAGTCGCTCTCCAGCGTGGAGGAGCCCATCGAGTTGAGCGAGATGGCAGGCGACCATGACCCCGACGCCGTGATGACCAACCTGATGCTGGTCTACCTGGCCGCCATGGCGGCCCTGTTGCTCATCAACCGCACCCATGTGATGGTGCGCTACCTGCACCGCAAGCACCACAGCAAAACGACAACAACCGGAAACTGAATCTTATATATATATGATACTCAAACAAGGACAACCCATTGGCAAATGGCATGTGGTCTACCTGATCAAGGAGAACTCCTATGCCGAGAGTTACCGCGTCGAGGATGAGGGCGGCAACCCCTACTTCCTGAAGATTTACCGCCTCAAGAACACGCCCGACAAGCTGATCCATGACGGACAGGTCACCGAAATCGCCGTCTGCCGCCAGTTGAGCCATAAGAACATCGTGAGCTATATCGATGACGGCACCTACGAGGACGAGGGCGGCGAATGCCGCTACCTGGTAGCGACCTACTTCAGCGGCGAGCTCCTGAGCGAGATGCTGCAGCGCAAGAAGAAAAAAAAGCTCAACAAGAACACCGCTGTGAGAATCTTCATCGAGATGCTGCAGGGACTGCAATACCTGCATGAGCGTCCCGGCGTGCTGCTCCACAACGACATCAATCCCACCAACGTGATGCTGAGCAAGAAAACCGACGGCACCGCCGAACTCATCGACATGGGCCACGTGTCGCCGCGCTTCACGGGCAACGCCCCGTTCGACACCGCCGATCTGGACCCGCGCTATGCCAGCGGGCAGTCGCTGCTGGGCATCTACGACGAGCGCAACGACATCTTTGCCGCCACAGGCGTCTTCTACACCATGCTCACCGGCAGGGTCCCCTGGGACGTGGAATTCACGCCAGGCATGACCCGCAAGGAGAAAATCAGGCTCGTCAAGCAGGCCCGCAGCGAGCAGGGCGAGATCGATGTCGACGACATCAAGGACGGGCACCTCATGGCGATCGTCGCCTGCGGATTGTCGCTCGACGACAACGAGCGCTACGAGAGCGTTGACGAAATCCTCAACGACCTGGTTGCCGACGACGACAGCGACATGGCCCAACAAATCAGGGAGATGCTGGCCGCACGCACCCAAAGCGCCACCCGCAGCCAGTCTCAGGACGAGGAACTCACCGGACAAGGCTCCGACAGCACGCGGTCGCAAGCCGCTGCCGAGACCAGTGCCGATGTCGAGATCAAGAAAGGAGGCGGCAACGGCTTTGCCGACATCGCCGGTATGGACGACCTCAAGGAGATGCTGCTCAAGCGCGTCATCCTCATCCTCAAGGACAAGGAACTTGCCGAGAAATACAAGCTCACACCGCCCAACGGCATGCTGCTCTACGGTCCTCCGGGATGCGGCAAGAGCTTCTTTGCCGAGAAGTTTGCCGAGGAGACAGGCTTTAACTTCATCCTGGTCAAGGCCAGCGACCTGGGCTCGATTTACATCCACGGCTCGCAAGGCAAGATCGCCGACCTGTTCAAGAAGGCCGAGGAAAATGCCCCCACGGTGCTGTGCTTCGACGAGTTTGACGCCTTTGTCCCCAACCGCTCGGGCGACATGAGCAACAACCAGTCGGGCGAGGTCAACGAGTTCCTCTCGCAGCTGAACAACTGTTCCAAGAGGGGCATCTTTGTCATCGCCACCAGCAACCGTCCCGACAAGGTGGATCCCGCCGTGCTGCGCACGGGACGCATCGACAAGCAGGTGTATGTGCCCATGCCCGACCTGACCGCTCGCAAACTCATGTTTGAGCTCTACCTCAAGGGCCGCCCCTGCGGCGAGATTGACAGCGAAGCCCTGGCGGTGAAGGCCGACGGATATGTGGCAAGCGATATCGCCTATGTGGTGAACGAGGCCGCTACGATTGCCGCCTTCAACCACGAGGACATCTCCCAGGAGCTGATCATCAAGACCATCGAGGGCATCAAGCCGTCGGTCAGCAAGGACCTGCTCAGGGAGTATGAGGAAATGAAGAACAAGATGGAAGGCGTGGAGCGCTCCAATGCCCTGCCCCGCGTCGGATATGTGTAAACCCTAAACTTAGATAAATGCAATGGACTTAACAAAGCTGATGATTGATTTTCTGGCCGACGAGGGGTTCCGCCCGCACGAGACCCCATTCGGCATCGCCTTCAAGATCGAGGGTACCAACTACCTCTACTTCAAGGATGATGAAGACGAACAGTACTTCAGGCTGATGATGCCTGCCATCTTTGCCGTCACCGAGGACAACGAGGAGACCATCATGCAGGCCATGAACTATGTGAACAGCAACATCAAGGTCGTGAAACTCTACACGATGGACATGGAGGACGAGAACGGCAAGCAGGAGACCAGCGTCTGGGTAGCCTTTGAAATCATCGCCGACAGCACTCCCGAGCTCAAGGACATCGTTCCCCGCGCCATCAACCTGCTGCAGGGTGCCCGCATCGCGTTCCTCACCAAGCTCGAGGACATGGCCAAGCATTGACTTTTCCATCCATCTGTTGACCTATCGCGACAATATGAAAAAATCACTGTACATGGCCGCACTGCTCATCATGGCAGCGCTATCGCTCACCGCATGCGGTGACGACGAGCCCAAGGAAGAGGTCACCGCAACCGCGACCTACGGCATGACCTTCTCGCAGGACCTGCTGGATGCCTGCAACGTGTTCATCACCTTTAAGGCCGAGAACGGGCGCAACGTGATGGAGGCTGTCACCTCCACCCAGTGGACCAAGACGGTCACCAGCGACAAGTTCCCCGCCGACTTTGGCGTGATGTACCAATTCAGCACCAAGTCGGACGCCGAACTCGTCAAGGATAAATATGACCTCACCTGTACGTTCAACTTCATGGTCAAGACCAGCAAAGGGGCCGGCTACAATAATCCCGTTACCATTATCGACAACCAGGGAGTTGCCAAGGACAAGGTGGTCGGCACTCTCGACAAGCTGAGCGGCAAGTCCACGGGCTACAGAGTGACCATCGACGGTATCGTCTCCCCTGCCAACAACATGAGGTACGATTAACCACGACCTGCTGTTAATCAAACGCTTAATCAGGAAGCGGCCCGTTGCTCTCGGGGCGCTTCCTTGTCATCTCACGGCTTGGGATTTCACTTGATGGGTTCCATGTGGATGGTGACATGGGTCTGGTTGCCAAAGCGCTCCTTCAGGCTCTGTTCGATGGCCGTGGCACGGTCATGAGCCACGGTGAGCGGCAGGTTGCCGTCCATGCGCACGTGGGCCTCGATGGCAAAGCGGTTGCCGATGCGGCGTGTGCGCAGGTTGTGAGGCTCGCGCACATCGGGGAATGAGCCGATGATCTGTTCGATTTCCGTCTCGATATCCGACGAGAGCGACGCGTCGGTGAGTTCGCCCACACTGCCACGCAGCAGCTTCACCGAAATCCTGACCAGCAAGCAGCCCACAACCACCGACGCCAACGGGTCGAGCACCGTCCAGCGGTTGCCCAGCACGATGGCACCACCAATGCCCACAGTAGTCCCTATCGACGAGAGGGCGTCGCTGCGGTGATGCCAGGCATTGGCAACAAGCGCCTGGGAACCGAGCCGCTTGCCGCTGGCTGCCGTGTAACGGTACAGCACCTCCTTGACCACCACCGAGATGACAGCCGCTACCAGGGCGAGCCACCCCGGCGCCGCAAGCTGATTGCCGCCAGCCCAGTCGATGAGCTTGGCCACGCCCGACACGATAATGCCGGTCGCGGCAGCCATCAGTGCCAGACCGATGATGAACGAGGCAAACGTCTCATACTTGCCATGGCCATAGTCATGGTCATTGTCCTGAGGCTTGGCACTCACATGGACAAATGCAAGCACCACGACGTCGGTGACGAAATCTGAGAGCGAGTGCACGGCGTCGGCAATCATCGCCGAGCTGTGTCCCATGATGCCGGCGATGAACTTGAACGTGAGCAGTGCCACATTGCCCGCACCGCCCACCAGCGTCACCTTATATATATCGCGCTCACGACTCATAACGCCGCAAAGGTATAACTTTTCATCCTGTCTCTACAAACTCAGGCCCATAAAATGTCATGAACAACCGTCACTCCTCCCCTTTCAGGAGGGCGACGTCTCCGTGGCAATGTGATAATAAACCGTTACCGGTTGATGGGCCTGGGCTACTCGGCCGTGGGCTGGAACTTGTCCGGGGCGGCAGCAGGACCAAGGGCCTCGATCTCGCGGTCGATGGCCTCAAACTTGCTCTGCTGGCTCTTGTACTCGGGCACAAACATCTTCATGGCATAGACCATGTCGTGGACATTGCCGGCGGCAGCCAGGGCGACAATCTTGTCGATGTTGCGGCTCACCTCGTCGTAGTCGTAGGTTTTCACCTTGGCCACCATGATCTTCTCGTTGACGGTGGCTGTGGTCTTCTCCTTGTCGTTGAGCAGCTCCTCATAGAGTTTCTCGCCGGGACGCAGGCCCACCTCCTCGATCTTGATGTCCACATCGGGCTTGAGACCGGCCAGCGAGATCATGCGCCGCGCCATGTCATAGATCTTGACGGGCTCGCCCATGTCAAAGATGTAGATTTCACCGCCACTGCCCATGCAGCCGGCCTCGAGGACGAGCGAGCAGGCCTCGGGGATGGTCATGAAGTAACGGATGATCTCCTTGTGGGTCACCGTCACCGGGCCACCTGAAGCGATCTGGCGACGGAACAGCGGGATGACCGAGCCGTTGCTGCCCAGCACGTTGCCAAAGCGCGTGGTGATGAACTGCGTCTTCTTGCCCTCGCTCTGGGCCTTGAAGAAGAGCGACTGGCAGTAAATCTCGGCCAGACGCTTGGTGCAACCCATGATGTTGGTGGGATTGACGGCCTTGTCGGTCGAGATCATGACAAACTTGTAGACGCCATATTTCAAAGCCACGTCGGCCACATTGCGCGTTCCCATCACGTTGGCGAGAATCGCCTCGGTGGGATTGATTTCCATCATGGGCACGTGCTTGTAGGCTGCGGCATGGAACACAAACTGCGGATGGAACTTCTCGAAGGCCTCCTCGACACGCTCACGGTTGCGCACGTCGCCCATGAAGAGCTCAATCTCGGCATCGGGATAATGCTTGTGCATCTCCAGCGAGACATCGTGCATGGGCGTCTCGGCCTGGTCAAACAGGATGATCTGGGCGGCACCGTAGGTGGCCACTTGGCGCACGATCTCGCTGCCGATGGAACCGCACGCGCCGGTGATGAGCACCACCGAACCGCTGATGTTCTTCTTGACCAGGGGGTCGTCAAGGATGATGGGGTCACGGCCAAGCAAGTCCTCGATCTGCACATTCTTCACAAAGGTGGAGATGTTGCGGTTGCTCTCCTTCTCCTGCTCAAACTCCGCCACCTTGTTCATGGCCAGCAGGGGCAGGTCGTTCTTGATAAAGAAGTCAGCAAAGCCGCTGCGCATCAGGTTATTGCTCTTGGCGTCAAAAATCAGGGCGTCGATATTCTTCTCGACAAACAGGTTGGCCATGGTCGAGGGGTCAAAACGGTAGACCTTGAAGCCGTTGATCTCGGTATTCTCGGGACCGGCCTTGATGCTCAGCAGGCCCACGGGAAGATATTTGCCGCCAATCTCGCCCTTGAGCGCGTTGGCCAGGAACACCGAGTTGAACGACGTGCCCAGCACGAGCACCCGCTGGCGGCCCTCGGTGGCATTGTTCATGCGCATGTACAGGTACTTGATGCACAGGCGCTCAATCATCATCATCGAGAACGACAAGGCCCCGATGACGAGCAGGTTCCAATATTTGACAAAGGAAGCTCCCGTAATGGCCTGATAGACAGCATTGGCCACAATTAATATCGACGTGGCCACGACCACCGCCATGAAGATGCGGTACAGATCCTCGATGACCGACAAGCGTATGACACAGGTATAGGTTTTGGAAACAAAGGTGACTATAAAATATACAAGGAGCACAATGGCTCCCACCGCCAGCACATGCATCGACCCGGCAGGGTGGACGAGTGCGAAATTATCGGCCAGGACCGTGCAGGCATAGCTTATCAGCACAATCGCCATGTCGAGCAACAGGATGATCCAGCGCGGTGTGGTCCTCACCTTGAACGATCTAAAGATGCCCAGACCCAATATCTTGTCAATTATCTTTTCAATCATAGAATTATCTGTCTCTTTTTCATGTGCATCAACGGGGCACTATCTCCAAGTGCAATACTATGGCATTGCCGCAGCGGGCAATCACCCCGATATCAAGCCCACAAAATTAATTATTTTATTCTAACAAACAACTATAAACTTTGTTTTTTCCTTTCTTTGGACTAATTTTGCAGTCATGGACAAAACAGCAACCTACCGATTACTGGTCAAGCAGGTCGAGAGCTTGATCGAGGGGGAAAACAATCCCACAGGACAGCTCGCCAACGCGGCAGCCATGATCCACGAGACCTTCGGCTTCTGGTGGACCGGCTTCTACCTCGTGGGCGGTGAGATGTTGCAGCTGGGCCCGTTCCAGGGACCCGTCGCATGCTATAACATCAAGCTCGGCCGCGGCGTGTGCGGCACGGCATGGCAGCACGACCGCACCATCGTCGTCCCCGACGTGGAGCAATTCCCCGGGCACATCGCCTGCAGCAGCCAGTCGCGCAGCGAGATTGTCGTGCCCCTGCATGGCGTCGACGGCCAGGTCGTGGGCGTGCTCGACATCGACAGCAAGGAGCTGGCGACGTTCGACGAGGTGGATGCCCACGGGCTGGAGCAGATCGCACGCGTGATCGAGCGCCACGCCTTGAAAAACATGTAACATTGAAAACTGAACACCGATGACCTACGAACCTCTGGCCGAACGACTGCGGCCACGCACCCTTGATGAATACATCGGCCAGCGCCACCTGGTGGGCGACGGCGCGGTGATACGCCGCATGATCGAGAGCGGCAACATCTCCTCATTCATCCTGTGGGGGCCGCCGGGTGTGGGCAAGACCACGCTGGCGCGCATCATCGCCGAGCAGACCCAGGTGCCGTTCTACACCTTGAGCGCAGTGACCTCGGGCGTGAAGGACGTGCGCGAGGTGCTCGACCGATGCATGGCCGACGCCCGCAGCGTCTTCTCCAAGGGCCGTCCCATCCTGTTTATCGACGAGATCCACCGCTTCAACAAGTCGCAGCAGGACTCCCTGCTCGGTGCCGTGGAGCGCGGCACGGTCACCCTCATTGGCGCCACGACCGAGAATCCGTCCTTCGAGGTCATCCGTCCCCTGCTCTCACGCGCCCAGGTATATGTCCTTAATCCGCTGGACCGCGACGACCTGCTGCAGCTGCTCGACCATGCCCTCAAGACCGACAAGATGTTCAAGGAACGCGAGGTGCGCGTCGAGCAGACCGAGGCCCTGTTGCGCTTCTCGGGCGGTGATGCCCGCAAGCTGCTCAACATCCTCGACCTCATTGCCCAGTCGCTGCAAGACGGCGAGCCGTTTGTCATCAACGACGACATCGTCACCAACCGGCTGCAGCAGAACCCGTTGGCCTTTGACAAGGGCGGCGAGATGCACTACGACATCATCTCGGCCTTCATCAAGTGCATCAGGGGCAGCGACCCCGACGCGGCGGTCTATTGGCTGGCACGGCTCATTGCCGGCGGCGAGGATCCCAAGTTCATCGCGCGCCGCCTGTGCATCCTGGCTGCCGAGGACATCGGCCTGGCCAATCCCAATGCCCTGCTGCTGGCCAATGCCACCTTCGACATCATCAACAAGATCGGGTGGCCCGAGGGACGCATCCCCCTGAGCGAGTGCGCCATCTACCTGGCCACCAGTGCCAAGAGCAACAGCGCCTATCTCGCGATCGACAATGCCCTGGCACTGGTCAACCAAACGGGCAACGCCCCCGTTCCGCTACACCTGCGCAATGCTCCAACGGGGCTGATGAAGCAATTGGGATATGGCAAGGACTACCATTATCCACACGACTATCCGGGCCACTTTGTCATGGAACAGTACATGCCCCAGGAGCTGAACCACCCCCAGCTGTGGGTGCCGCAGGACAACCCTGCCGAGAACCAGATGGCCGCACGCCAGCAGAACCGCTGGGGCGAGAATGCCGGCCACGGTCCCAAGAACATGAAATAATTCAACTCAACGATTGAAAATCAGTCAGATGCAGCGTTGCGGGCCTCGGTGGGCGTCATGCCATACTGCTGGCGGAAGACGCGTGAGAAATAGGCCACATCCATAAATCCGCACTGCTCGGCCACATCGCCGATGCGCAGGTCGGGACGGGTTCTCAACAGGTCCATGGCCCGCTCCATGCGCATCATGACAACATAGCTTGGTGCACTCTTTCCGGTCACTTGCAGCACGCGGCGGCGCAGCTTGCTCTCGCCCATCTTGAGCGCCATAGCAATCTTGTCGAAGTCGAGCTTGATGCCATGGGAAAACTGTTTCTGTGCCTCACTCCTAAATCTCTCGAGAAAGACGGTATCGTCCATCTCCTGAAGGTCTTCGCCAGCGATGGCTTCGGTCGAAGGCGGGGCCGCAGGCTGGGACAGCCTCGCCTGTTCAGCCTCCTGCTGCAACACGCGATGGCTGTCAAGCAGACGGTGCGTCCAGGCCACCAGCTCCTCGCGGACAAAGGGCTTGACCAGATAGGCATCGGCCCCCGCCTCGATGCCCTGCACGCGGTCGGCATCGGATGTGCGGGCGCTGAGCATGATGATGGGGATTGCGCGCAGGTCGCTCGAAGCCCTCACCCGGCGGCACAGCTCATGACCGCCCATCCTGGGCATCTTCACATCGGTGATGATGATGTCGGGGCGACGCTGGCTCATCAGGCTCATGGCCTGCTCTCCGTCGCTGGCATACATGATGGAGAACTCCCCGTTGAGCGCCCTTCCCACCAGATGGGCCACATCGGCGTGGTCCTCGACAACCAGCAGGGTGGGCAAGGACCCATCAGGCTCGCCATCGGCGACCGTGGCCTCCTGGTATTCCTGTCGCCGGCGCGCCATCGACGCAACAGGGTCTAAAATGTAGTCGATGGGCAGTTTCTGGCTGTCGCTGTGCTTCAAGGGCAGTTTCACCATGAAGCAAGCGCCCTGTCCCTCACCGCTGCTGGCCTTCACTTCACCACCCATGGCCATGGTCATGTCGCGGGCCACCGTCAAGCCGATGCCCACGCCATCCACCATGTGCTCGGCCATCGCTCCGCGGAAGAACGGCTCAAACACGTGAGGCAGATCGGCCTCGGCAATGCCGATGCCGTCATCGCTCACCTTAACGACAAAACAGTCGTTCTCGACCATCGAGGTGACGGCGATCTTGCTGAAGTCCTTGCTATAGTTGATGGCGTTCTCGATGTAGCTTCCCAGTATGGTTTTCAGGTAGCTGGGCATCGTCTCGATGGTGACGCTGGGCTCACTGGCGGCATAGGTCAACTCGATGTGGCGCTCCTGGCACTGATCACGGTAGCTCTCGACCACCATTCTCACAAAGGTCACCGCATCACCTGTGCGCCACTCGGGATCACGCAGGGCGCTGCGCACGCCGCCCACCTGCAGGATGCGGTCGACCAGCAGCAGCAGGTTGCGGCCCTGCCTCTCGATAATCTCTACATTCTCGCGCTGCGCTGCCGCGTCGCTACCACTGGAGGCCACGATGTTGTCGGTGGCTCCCATGATTGCCGTCAAGGGGGTGCGCAGCTGGTGCACCACGTTGGTAAAGAACAGCGAGCGCGTTTCCTCGACTTGGCGCAGCCTGCGCTGCGTGCGGTTCCTCATGCGCACGACATAGACCAACGCCACGATGATTGCCGCGCCCATCAGGAACAGCAGCAATGCAAAAAAGCCCATCATGTTGCGCATACGCTTGAGTCTTGTCACATCCTGGCTCAGGGAATTCAGCTCCCCACGCTTGATGCCGTTGGCATAATCGACACGCTGGCGGCGCATCTCCTCGTTTTTCTCGGGACCGTAGATGCTGTCATACAGTGCCTTGCTCTTGATATAATAATCCAGGGCTTGCTGGGCGTCCCCCTCGCTCAAGGCCAGTTCATAGCGGGTCCAGCAAGCGTCGGCCTGATGCTCCATGCTGTTGATGCGCCGTGCCTCGTCCTCGGCCTCCTGCAGGTAGCGGCGGGCATCGTCTTTCTCATCAAGCAGGATGCACAGGCTGGCAAGCGGCAGACAGCACTCCAGCCAGTGATAGCTCTCGCCCAGGTTTTTCAGTTTTTCATAGGCAATCTCATATTCCTCCTGGGCGCGGGACAGGCTGCGCTCGTCACGGTACAGCTCGCCAAAGTGGAGGTGGCACAAGGCCTCGCCTTCCTGAGAACCTGCGATTTTATTGAGTTCCAGCGACTTGCGATAGTAATACCAGGCCGAGTCCCTATCGCCCAGGGCACGCTTGACGGCCCCAATGTTGGCATAGTTGATGGCCTGCCCCAGCTTGCTGTCGAGCCGTTCCTCGCCCCGCAATGCCACTCTAAAAAGGCTGTCGGCAAACGCATAATCATGCAACTCAATCTCAATGTTGCCCAAGCCGTTGAGCGTGATGACATGGCTCTTGATGGCCTCGCTGCTCTCCTTGTCGCTATAGGTGTCACACAGCTTCAGGGCCTGCAGGTGGAAGCCGTTGGCGGTGCTCAGGTTACTCATGCGGCGGTAATCGGTACCGATGTTGTTGAGGGCAGCGATCATCTCGATGGTGTCGCACACGTGGGTGGCGACATTCAGGCCACGGGTGTGCACGTTGATTGCGTCCTCAAACCGCGATTGCTTGCGCAGCAACGAGCCTTGCCGCTTCAGGGCCAGCATCTCGCCCGTGTGGTCCTGCTCGCTATGGTATTGCTTGGCCAGCATCGCCAGCGAGTCAACGTTGCCGATGGCGTTGACCAGGCTGTCCACCTGGGCATAGTGGGAATCGGTGCTGTGACGGCCCGCAGCAGGCTTGTGGCGGCAGGACTGCACCACCAGCAACAGGCACACGGCAGCCACGACAATATCGACTGCCCGCCCTCTTCCACCACTGCGGGATACACGTTTTTTCATCTTGCAAGCAATAGTTCCAGCAATCTAACAAGAAAATCTAATATGTTGCAAAAATAAGACAAATAATTGGTTTCAACGCTATCATTATGTAATATTTTTTTAGCGTGACCACGAGAATGCAATTTTTCTGCCCATTGAGGCGTTATCTCGATTAAAATGACTAACTTTGCAGTTCGATATGGCTACACAGAACAAGAGCATCTATCAGCGTGCCGGTGAGTGGGGAGTCCCATTCGGCCTGTACATGGCGTGCGCCGCCGTGTCCTCCATCTTTGCCGACAAGTTCCCGCCGCTGGGTTACGTCTTCTTCCTCTTGTTGATAGGCACTCCCGTGGTGGTGTATGCGCTCCAGCGGCGCAAGTTCATCGAGGACGGCGGTTTTGGCGACCATTCCGCCCTGTGGATGCTGGGCATCATGCTGTTCATGCTGGGCACGGTCATCTCGGGCTTCATCGTGTACCTGGTTCTGCAGTACATCAGGCCCGGGTTCATGTATGAGCAGGCCCAAGCGGCCATCGACTTGTACAGCCAGTTGCCCCAGGGCAGCGGTAACGAGATGCTGCGCGTGCTGCAACGCGCCGTCGACGAACAGATGCTGCCGTCGCCCATCCAGGTGGTGTTTGACGCCTTCTGGTTCATTGCCTTTGGCGGCTCGGTGGTGAGTGCCGTCACGGCGATTTTTGCCCGCCGCTCGCTGCCCCCGTGCCAGTGAGCCGCAAGTTTTTGGACATGATTTATAACTAATTGATTTAGCGATTATTGCTCAACGATAAGAGAATGGATATTTCAGTAGTAGTGCCCTTATATAATGAAGCCGAGTCACTGCCCGAGTTGGCACAGTGGATCGAGCGCGTGATGCAGGACAACGGCTTTGACTACGAGGTGCTGTTCATCAACGACGGCAGCACCGACGACTCCTGGCAGGTCATCCAGCAGCTGCATGACAAGAACCCGCGCATGAAGGGGGTCTCCTTTCGCCGCAACTACGGCAAGTCGCCTGCCCTGAACACGGGATTTGAGCGCGCGCGGGGCAATGTCATCATCACCATGGACGCCGACCTGCAGGACAGCCCCGACGAGATTCCCGAGCTGTACCGCATGATCACCCAGGACGGCTACGACCTGGTGAGCGGCTGGAAGAAGAAGCGCTACGACCCCCTGAGCAAGACCATTCCCACCAAGCTGTTCAATGCCACCGCCCGCCGTGTGAGCGGCATCCACAACCTGCACGACTTCAACTGCGGGCTCAAGGCCTACCGCTGCGAGGTGGTCAAGCACATCGAGGTGTATGGCGACATGCACCGCTACGTGCCCTACCTGGCCAAGATTGCCGGCTTCAACCGCATTGGCGAGAAGGCGGTGAAGCACCAGGCCCGCAAGTATGGAACCACCAAGTTCGGTCTGGACCGATTTGTCAACGGCTACCTCGACCTGCTGACGCTGTGGTTCCAGGCCAAGTTCGGCGTCAAGCCGATGCACTTCTTTGGCCTGCTGGGCAGCCTGATGTTCCTGCTGGGCTTTGTCGCCGTCATCGTTGTGGGAGCACTCAAGTTCTACAACATGTACAGCGGGCACAGCTACACCCTGGTGACCAATTCGCCCTACTTCTACCTGGCGCTCACGTCGATGCTTCTGGGCACCCAGCTGTTCCTCGCCGGGTTCCTGGGCGAGCTCATCATCCGCCACAGCAACGACCGCAACCACTACGAGATTGGTGAGGAAATCACCGGCGACGCCCCCGCCCTCGAGGCCCGCAAGCCCGAGGCCGCGCTGCCCCGTGAAGTCAGCACCGGCCAAGCCGTTCCCGTCAAGACCCGATGACCCGCCTGCTGCACATATCGGCCGCGCTGTCCCTCATGCTGTGCCTTGCCCTGGCATCGTGCAGCGACGACAGTTGCTATGACAACGGCAGCAGCCTGCCGCTGGCCACGCTCCACCTCGACGGCGGCAAGCAGCAGACCATCACCGGCCTGACTATCACCGGCATCGGCACCCCCGGCGACAGCATGCTTGCCGACTCTACCTCACTGAGCGAGGTGTATCTGCCGCTGCGCGCCAGCGCCACCACCACGAGCTACCGCATCAGGCGATGGGTCGCAACGGGTGACACCGGCCATGCGCTCACCGACACCTTGACGCTTGACTACCGGCCCATCGAGTTCTTCCACTCGCTCGAGTGCGGCGCCATGTTCAACTTCGACATCCACCAGGTGAGCCACACCCGCCACGGCATCGACTCGGTGGTGGTGCTCACCCCGCTGGTCACCAACTCACGCACCCCTGCCCTGCGCATCTACTTCACCAACAGCAACTCATGACGCTCCACCCGACATACCACGCCTGCCACATCAGGAGGACGCTCCTCGTGATGGCGCTGGTCGTGCTCACGGGCCTCACGGCCATGGCTCAGCAACCCGACAAGCGCCGCGTCACGCCCGTTGTCCCCGAGAACAACCGCGTGTTGCCGCCGCCCAAGGGCACCAACGAGCAAGTCATCCAGCAGTACATCACCGGCGACAGCACCGCCGCCATGCAGGAGGCCCGCAAGGACTCGCTGCGCCGCGCCTACAAGCGCTACCCGCGGGTGACCGACCTGAGCGTGGGCATCAATGTGGCCGAGCCGCTGTTCATGGCATTCGGGCAAAGCTATGCCAGTGCCGACGTCAACGCCACGCTCAACATGTGGAACAGGCTGCAACCCGTTGTGGAGTTGGGACTTGGATGGGCCAAGTCGGATCCCGACGACATGAACTTCTGCTACCGCGGCAAGCCATCGCCCTACTTCAAGGTGGGTGCCAATTACAACTTCATGTTCAAGAACAGCCCCGACTACCAGGTCTATGCCGGCATCAGGCTGGGCTACAGCACCTTTGGCTACGATATCACCGGTGCCCTCTACCTCAACAGCTACTGGCAGGAGGTCATCGACTTCGACATCAAGGGCGAGCGTTCCCACGCCCTGTGGGGCGAAGCCGGCCTGGGCATCAAGGTCAAGCTGCTGGAGCGGCTGTCCATGGGGTGGATGATACGCTACCACGGCATCTTCAACTACGGCAAGACTGAGCATTCACGCCCCTGGTTCATTCCCGGCTACGGCCCCCGTGGCAGTTCCCTGGGATTCTCTTTGGGATTTTACTACACCCTGCCGTGGCACCGCGGCACCAACACCGTAGCCCAACCATGATCAAGAGACCCATCAGCATTCCACGCCGGGCAAGCCGCAATCCCTATCTGCGGCCCGCCGCCAGGCCAGACTGGTACAAGCGTTTCCGCCAGCTCGCCCAGCGCGCCGGCAAGACCTTCACCGCCAAGCCCTGACTCCACCCTGCGCTCGACGGGTTGTTAATAGTTTTTTGGGGCTATTTTGCAAAAAAATTTTGTCAGTTAAAAAAAAGTTCGTAATATTGTAGTCTGAAAAGCAGGAAAAACGGCCCGTTTTAGGTCTAATTTCGTGATTTTCAATTATTTGTACCAATACATAACTCCTTGCCATCCCGTCAAGATGGCAAGGGAAACAGTGGATATACAGTAAAAACAAGAAACTAAAAATATTAATTAACATTATTACTAACTAAATTAATTCATTTCACTATGAAGGTAAAAAATTTACTTCTTTTTGCTGCAGCCGCAACCTTGAGCGCAAGCGCAATGGCTCAGGACCTCAAGACTGGTGAGTATGCAGTCCATAACGATGGCAGTCCCGCTATCATCGGTCAGTGTGTACAAGACCACATCTTCGTGCGCAACCAGTACGATGACCAGGGTTCCACTATGACCTATGACAATGTCATCTCTTTCAAGGCCGGTACTCCCCAAGTCGTTGCTTTCTACCTCGACGACGACCAGATCTACACCAACGAGGCCGTTCAGGCTCTGGTTCCTGTGCCCTGCACCGACGGCGGTTCGGAGCTCTACAAGGAGATCACCTACAACTCAGCTCAGATGAACATCTATCTGCCCTTGAGCATGTCTCTGGTGAAGTACAAATTTGAAGGTGAGAAGCGCGCCGTTGAGTATGCAGCCGGCAACCGTCTGCCCTACGATGCAAGCCTGTCATGGTCCAAGAAGGATGAGACCAAGACCATCGATGGTATTGAGTATGCAGTCTACACCGTCCTGATAACCAACCAGAAGAACGACGCTTGCCACTTCTCGGGCAACGAGGATGCCTATGCCGAGAATGGCAACGAGGCTCTCAGGAAGGACGACGCTCCCCTGTTCTTCCTCGCTATCGAGAACGCCAACCAGGAAGAGGTTGAGGGTCACCTCGCCGACATCATCCTGGCCAACCAGGAGTTCGGTATCCGTGAGACCAACCGCGACAAGTGGGATGCCAACCTGACCCGCTACATCTATGGTACCGGTGGTAACAATGTTGAGCAGCGCTTCCAGCTCTACAACCGCGTTGCATTATATGGCAGCACCGCCGTTGTCGAGAACCTGGCCGAGAAGACCATCAAGAGCGTTCGCTACTACAACATCGCCGGTATGGAAAGCGAGAACCCCTTCGAGGGTGTTAACATCAAGGTGACCACCTACAACGATGGTACCAACAGCACCTGCAAGGTAATCAAGTAAGAAGAAAAAAGAGTTTTCTACAACTTGATATAACGCGAGAAGCCACGGGCAGTAGCCCGTGGCTTCTCGTTCATTACCCCAGTTTCCCGCCAGCCGTCACCTCGAGCGGTACAGCCACTCGTCGCGGATGATGGACTTGTCGGGGCGCAGGTCGCTGGGCACCACTTGCCCCTCCTCCATGAGCAGCAGCCCGATGGCGCGCGTCATGAGGATGTCGTCGTGCTTGCCCGCACGCGCGGCATAGCGCCCGCCGCCCAGATCCTGGTAATCCCTCATCTCGTTGACCGCATCCAGGTCACGCTCCACATATTTTCCGTCTCTCACCGCTCCCACCAGGGCGGCGATGGCCTGGCTCTTGGTCTTGACGTTGGTGTGGAAACCCAGCTTGTGGTTGGGCCGCTGGTAAACGCAGCCATACACCTTGTTCACCCGATGCAGGATGTAGTCGCTCTCGCCCGCACGCGCGGCCTCGTTGGTCAACGTGTTGCTCTCGACCACGAGCAGAGCACGGTTGTAGTACAACGCCAGCTGCATCGCCTTCCAGGCCAGCATGTCGTGGTCGATGTGGCCGCGCCACTGGGCCACGATGGCCGCCGGACGCGAGGGCATGGGCAAGCGCCACACGGCAATCACCGAGTAGTCGCTGTCCACACTCCTGCCGCCCACGTCCACCACGGCCATGTAGCGCGTCGCCACGGCACCGCCGCACTCGGGCTGTTCCCACACCTTGAGCAAGCCGTTGGTGGCAGCCACAAGGTGGACGTTGGCCTTGGCAGCGCTGCCGGTCGCCCCGTCGGCCTGGATGTCGCCGGTGAGCAAGGCGGCGGGCGGGCACTGCCGCTCTAAGCGGTCGAGATGCTCGGGGGCAAACGGGTTGTTGCCCGTGGCGGTGAACGCCTCGGTGGCCGTCGTGGGATACTCGGCCATCATCTGCGCCTGGTTGTGGTACTCGCGGCGCTTGTGGTGATACCAGTTGATCTGCTCCAGCGTGAGGCCATCGTCCCACAGCTGCCGCTCATAGTCATCCATCGACGTCCACAAGGCCTGGGCGTCATCCACCGCCAGGCGGTACATCCCTATCTCGTGCCACGGCACAAACAGCGCCGACTTGTCGCTCAAGCCCATCTGCGTCCTGAGCCACTCGTCATGGAAATAGTCGCCCACACCGTTGGCGGTCGACTCGAGCACGATGACCGTGTCGGGCTTGAGGGCCACACTGCCGCACACGCTGCGCACCACATCGTCGGGGCTGTGCATCGCGCTCGACTGCCAGAAAGCCACCTCGCTCAAGTGGGCCATCGAGATGTCATAGCCGCGCGCCAGATCCTCGCTGCGCGAGCTGCCCGTGAGCACCAGGCAGTCGCGCGACGTGATCTGCTGCACATGGGGCTGTCCCTCGAGCTTGGTGAAGCGGGGCGGGTCGCCCTCGTCGTCGAGCAGTGGCTGCGGATAGTGGCGCAGCAGCAGGTTATACATGCGCTTGATGCTCTTGCTGGTGAGGTGCAGATGGCCGCAAATCAAGCTGTTCCAGCCCGTGTGCCTCACCAGCTGCATCCATGCCATGTAGAGTTGCACGAGCGTGGAGCCGCCCCACTGGCGGGCCTTGAGCAGGATCACGCGCACCGGGCGACCGGCCGCACGCTGCTCCTCCATCAACGACAAGAGCCGCCGCTGCGGCCTGTTGGGCACAAAGGGGATGTTGCGTCCCGTGAGCTTGTCCTTGATCGTGGCACACCGGGCACACCAGAACTCAAAGTCCTCCTGGATGCGCACACGGTCACGCGCCACCTCGTCGAGCGACGCGTAACCGGGGTGACGGGCCAGCACGGCACGAGGCACGAGGCTTCCGCCCGCCGCCACCCTGTCGCCCCAGCAGCCCACGCCCGTCAAGGGGTCGTAGTCATCGTTGTCGAGCAGCGCGCTGCGGCGGCTGTTCTCGGCAAGGATGCCCTCGATGTCATAATTATATAAGGTGTATTCTTCCATGGTTTTGCCTCCATTCATCAATATGAATAAATCAGTGTGGGCAGCAGCAGGGTGCCGCTGCTGGCCTGGCCAGTGACGTGCAGCCGCAGGGTGCGCGCCTGCCAGGCCATCGTGGGTGTCGCCAGCGGCTGGTCAACGCTGCCCGTCACGTCGATACGGCTCACGTCACGATCCTGCGACATGACGCCGCGCTGCCCGGTCACCCGCAGCGTCACCTCGACAGGCCCTCCAGCCAGGTGCCACACGACACGGCGCACGGCCTCGCCCATCAGCCGGTGCAGGGCAAGCGGATGGGTGCTCCACTCGACAGGCATCACAGCGGCCTGTTCCTGCTCGAGGTCGAGCACGTCGCCGCCTGGCGTCACCGCCAGGGCATGGCGAGGGTCGCTGTAGAGCTGCGCCACCTCCACCGTGCGGCGGCTCATGGCACCACTGTCCATCACCACCACGGGGTCGCCGGCGGCTGCCAGGAGCCACAACTCACGGTGGGCATTGCACCAGGCAAGGGCCCGATAGCCCACATCGCGCTGGTACACGTCGAGACGGGAGCCCCGCAGTCGGCACAAGTGGCCATGGCGCGAGACAAACCACACGTCGTGACCGGCCTCGACAGGTGGCACAGCGGCAGCAATGACGGTGCGGTCAACCAGCCGCGCCTCGCCCAAGCGGCCTGACGCCCCCTGCGGGATGGCATAGATGCCGTCGTCGGTGAACACATAGGCCGAATAACGGCCAAAACCGCCCGAGTACAGCGGACTGGTCACCACCGCCATCGCTATGGGCTCGGTTCCCATCACGGTCTGGCGATGGGCCTCGGTGAGGGCGTTGCCCGGCGCGCTGACGCTCACCTGGCCGGCGGCGGTGCAGCAATACAGCCTGCCGGCGGCGACTGCCGAGCACACCACACCGCTCACCTGCAGCGGCGTGGCCAGGGCGGCACACTGAGCCGCCGTCAGGGTCATCGCATCGACGGGAGCAGCAAAGTCGGCGCCTCCCGGGCGCGCCGTAGCGGGCGCCGTGGCGATGAGCCGCCACGGGGATGCCGAAAGCTGGCCCGAGATGGCCGAAGCCGAACGGCGCGACAGCCCCATCTCGAGGACATACTCTCGCGCGCTGCCCGTGTTGCGCGACAAGCAACGGTAATCCAGGGTGCGGCTC